>Ga0209777_10000125_pt1 | contig 129994 bp, 106 predicted proteins | sample FrelakmetHBP12HB_FD_187147 | JGI IMG/M metagenome (GOLD analysis project Ga0209777, IMG submission 187147) | Freshwater lake sediment microbial communities from the University of Notre Dame, USA, for methane emissions studies -HBP12 HB (SPAdes)... | ecosystem: Environmental > Aquatic >... | reverse complement strand
ATCGTGACGATCCTGGTGGGGGATCCCGGGGAGCCGCCGGAGCTTCAGGTCAAGGGCGTGGGCGAATGCTCGAACATGGTCACGGCTCCCGCCATCGTGAATGCGATCGCCCATGCGACGGGCCATCGGGTCGTCAGCCTGCCCGCACGACTTCCGGCCCGCGACTGATCCGAATTCGCGCGCGCGAATTCGAACCCATTCGATACTCGAGGTACAACGATGCCGAACATCACAGTCGAGCTCTTCACCGGCCGGACGCTCGAGCAGAAGCGAGCATTCGTGGCGGCGGTGACGAAGGACACAGTTGAGATCCTGAAGGTGAAGCCCGAGTCGGTGCGGATACGGCTCGTCGAGATGGAGACCTGGGACCTGGCCAACGGCGGGAACCTGGAGTCGGACACGCGCGGCGTAGAAGTGCCGGACGAAGTCCGCACACCGTCCGGCAAGCGTTGATCCGAAGCCGCTCCAGCATGGCCGGGACGGCCGCAGAGATCCGCGGATAATGCCTCGGAAGACGCGCCGTGGCTCCCGGCCAAGTACAATCGATAAACGATCAAAGTGCCACAGGTTGGGGGACGATCTGTGGCCGGCAGGCAGCCGTCGGAGGCCCCAGGAGGTCACAGGTGGCTCTCTCCCAATGACACACCGCAGCGACATCGGCGCCGCTGTGATCGGCAGCGGTTTCATCGGCACGGTCCACATCGAGGCCCTCCGGCGCATCGGAGTCAACGTCGTAGGCCTGCTGGAAGCCTCGCCTTCCCTCGGTGCTACGCGGGCCGAGCAGTTCGGCATCCCCACGGTCTATGCCTCGCTCGACGATCTCCTGCGAGACGACCGCGTTCGCGTCGTCCACGTCACTTCGCCCAACAACCTGCACTACGAGCAGGCGAAGCAGATCCTCGCCGGCCGGCGCCACGTCGTGTGCGAGAAGCCGCTGGCGATGACGTCGGGCGAGTCGGCGGAGCTGGTGGCGTTGGCCGCGGCGAGCGGCCTCGTGAACGCAGTCAACTTCAACATTCGCTTCTACCCACTCAACCAGCACGTGGCGAACTTCGTCCGGGACGGTGGGGTGGGTGACGTCCGCCTCGTGACCGGCCACTACCACCAGGACTGGCTGCTCTACGACACGGACTGGAACTGGCGCCTCGAGCCGGAACACGGCGGCGCGCTGCGCGCGGTGGCGGACATCGGCTCCCACTGGCTCGACCTGACGACTTTCCTGACGGGCCTGCGCGTCGAATCGCTGATGGCGGACCTGGCCACGTTCGTCCCGGTCCGCCAGAAGCCGGTCGGAGCCGTCGAAACGTTCTCCACGGAGCGCTCCGCGCAAACGACGCCCGTCACCATCAAGACCGAGGACGCGGCCTTGCTGATGCTTCGGTTCGAGGGCGGCGCCCGGGGAGCCGTGTCGGTGTCCCAGGTCAGCGCCGGGCGGAAGAACAACATCCAGTACGAGATCGACGGGTCTTCCGCCGCGGTGGCGTGGGACTCCGAGAACCCGGATCACCTCTGGATCGGGCATCGCGGCCGGCCCAACGAGATCTTGCAGCGCGACCCCGGGCTCATGACCGCGCTCGGCCGCGCCGCCGCGCGGCTCCCCGGCGGCCACGTGGAGGGGTTCGCGGACACGTTCGCGGCCCACTTCTCGGCGATCTACGACGACGTGATCGTCGGCCGTCCGGCCGCGAAGCCGGTCTACGCCACGTTCGCCGACGGCCACCTCGAGATGCTGTTCGGCGACGCGGTCCTCGAGAGCGTCCGCACCAACGGCTGGGTGAAGGTCCCGCGCGGAGCGTAGCGCTCATGACACCTTTCACCCGTCCTGCCTGCCAACCAGACCTGGAGGGACTTTCGCGATGAAGCTCGGATTCCTGACTGCCCCGTTCCCGCAGACGCCGCTCATGGAGGTCGCCGACTGGGCTGCCGGCGCCGGCTTTGAGGTCCTCGAGATCGCCTGCTGGCCCGTATCGAGCGGGCCCACACGCCGCTATGCCGGTACAAGTCACATCGACGTGGCCAACCTCTCGAAGAGCCAGGCGACCGAGATCGTGGGTCAGCTCGCGGCCAAGGGCCTTTCGATCTCCGGTCTCGGGTTCTATCCGAACCCGCTGCATCCCGACCCGGCCCATCGCGAGCAGGTGATCGGCCACCTCAAGCACGTCATCACCGCCGCCGAGAAGATGAACGTCCCGCTCGTGAACACGTTCATGGGCGGCGACGGCGCGAAGAACCAGGACCAGAACTGGGAGGAGGCGCTCCGGGTCTGGCCGGAGATCGTGAAGTTCGCCAGGGACCACGGGCGCAAGATCACCCTCGAGAACTGCCCGATGATCTTCAGCTACGACGAGTGGCCGGGCGGACACAACATCGCCACCACGCCGCGGATGTGGCGCCGGATCCTGGAGCAGTGGGGCGACACGATCGGGCTCAACTTCGACCCGAGCCACCTGATCCTCCAGATGATCGACATGCGCCGGTTCCTCAAGGAGTTCGGGCCGCACGTCCTCCACTACCAGGCCAAGGACCTGATGATCGACCGCGACGGGCTCTACGAGCGAGGCATCATGTCGATGGGCATGGGCTGGCAGATTCCGCGCATCCCGGGGCTCGGCGAGGTGGACTGGTCCGTCGTGTTCTCGGAGCTGTACCGTCAGGGCTACCAGGGCGACTGCATCATCGAGCACGAGGACCGGCGGTTCGAGGGCACAGACGAGAAGGTCAAGCAGGGGTTCCTGATCGCCAGGGATATCCTGCGGCCCTACGTGAAGTGAGCGAGATGACCCTTACCATCGAGAACCTGACCGAACGCGACATCGCCAAGACCATCGACCATTCACTGCTCCGCCCCGAGCTGGACGACGCGTTCATCGAGGCGGGCTGCCGGCTCGCCGCGAAGTACGACGTCGCCTCGGTCTGTGTTCGTCCCGACGACGTGCGCCGGGCGAAGGCCATCCTGGCCGGCACGGACGTGGCCGTCGGCACGACGATCGGCTTTCCCCACGGCAACCACACCACCGAGATCAAGGTCGCGGAGGCACTGCGGGCACTCGCCGACGGCGCCACCGAGCTCGACATGGTGATCAAGATCGGCGCCCTCAAGTCCGGCCGCGACGCCGACGTCGAGGCGGACATCCGCGCGGTCGTCGAGGTCGGGCATGCCGCCGGGGCGATCGTCAAGGTCATCTTCGAGAACGCCTACCTGACCGATGACGAGAAGATCCGAGCGTGCCGCCTCACCGAGGCCGCCGGCGGCGACTTCGTGAAGACGAGCACGGGCTTCGCTCCCTCAGGGGCCACGATCGAAGACCTGAAGCTGATGCGGGCCAACACGTCGCCCCACATCAGGATCAAGGCGGCCGGCGGCGTTCGGACTCTCGACGCCTTGCTCGAGGTCATGAACGTCGGCGTCACCAGGATCGGGGCGACCGCCACGGAGACGATCATTCTGGACTTCCGCGCCCGTAGGGCCGGGCTTGCCACGGCGGGCCAGGGAACGCTGGGCGGCGGTTACTGATCCCGCGCCGAGGTTGCGAGGCGGCGCGCCCGTGGAGGCGGCCGGAGAGACTCCGGCCGCAAGGGAGAAGCTGATGGACTTCACGATTCGCGAAGCGGTGCTGGACGACTGGCAGGACGCGGGACGCATCTGTTACGACGCGTTCGCCACCGTGTCGGGGGAACACGGCTTCCCGCCGGACTTTCCCTCGGTCGAGGCGGCGGCGCTGCCCATCAAGTGGATGATCGAGCACCCCCGGTTCTACGGTGCAGTGGCGGTGCGGAACGGCAAGGTCATCGGCAGCATCTTCATGGACGAGCGGTCGGCCATCTCGGCGATCGGCCCCATTACGGTCCAGCCGGGCGAGCAGAACGTCGGCGTCGGCCGGGCACTGATGCTGGCCGCGATGAACCATGCCAACGCTCGGGGGGCGATCAGCATTCGGCTGCTCCAGCTGGCGTTCCACGCCCGATCTCTGAGCCTGTACGCCAAGGTGGGCTTCGACATTCGGGGCGCCTACGGGGCGATGTACGGCCCGGCCATCAACCGCAAGATGCCCGGCTTCGACGTCCGGCCCGCGACCCCGGCCGACGAGGCGGCCTGCAACGCGCTGTCGGTGAAGGTGCACGGCCACGAGCGGCCGGGCGAGGTCCACGAGGCGATCGGGTCCGGGGACGCCCGCGTGGTGGAGCGGCTCGGCCGGATCACGGGCTACACGACCGGCGTCAACTACTTCGCCCACTCCGTGGCCGAGACCAGCGACGACCTGAAGGCCCTCATCTGCGCGGCAAAGGACTTCGGCACGCCGGGCTTCCTGGTCCCTCTGCGCGACAGCAACCTGTTCCAGTGGTGCCTGGCCGAGGGCCTCAAGGTCTGGTTCGTGCTGAACATGATGACGACCGGTATCTACCAGGAGCCCGAGGGCGCGCACATGCCCTCGATCGGGTATTGATCCAGGACGGCCCCGGGGCGGTCGTGACGGTCAGGTAGCGGGCGCGATCCGCGGCAGGCTGGCGGCGGCGACGGCCTGGCCGTGGCGCTTGTCCCGCTCCGAGACCTCGTGGAACTTCACCGGTCTGTCCGCGCCCTCGGCCGCGAGGATCTCCGCGGCGCGGGCCTGTATCAATTCGCCGCCACGACCCGTCATCACCCGGCCGAGCAGCAGCACGTGCTCGAAGTCGTAGAAGTCGGCGTAGTCGAGGAGGGCGTAGCCGAGATGCGTGCCGATCGTCTCGTACACGCGGGCCGCGCGCTCGTCGCCTAGGGCCATGAGCTCCTGGAGAGCCACCAGCCGCTCCGGCAGCGACATCGCCTCGTCGATCTCGATGCCCGCCGCCGGCAGAAGCCGCGGCAGGGCCTGCTGTGAGAAGTAGCGCGCGCCGCAGCCGCGGTCACCCGACCACTCGTCGACCGGGGCGTTGGGCGCGTAGTCGATGGGGGTGAACGCCAGCTCGTTCAGCCACTGGGTCAGGCCCCGGTCCCGGGTGACGTAGCCGGCCGCCTCGCTCGATCCCATGGCAAGTCCCAGCAGGCCTCCGACTCCGGCGACCATCGAGCCTGCCAGCGCGGTCACGTCGCCGTCGTTGGCGACGGCGAACGGGACGCCGCCCCAGGCGGCGCGGAGATCGTGGAACAGACTCCGAACGCGATGGAACTGGTCCGGCGGCACGGAACGGAACAGCGAGGCGGATCTGGCCTCGTTGTCGACGTATACTCCCGCGGCGCTCCCGCCGATCGCGTCAACACGGGGCAGGTGCTCCGCAGCTCGCCGCAGTGAGTCCATGATCTGGTCGTAGTGCCACTGCGGGTCGCCCTGGTGTGAGGGATCCCAGAGGATCTCTTCGCTGAATACGACCTCTCCGTCGATGACGGCGGCCGCCTTGCGGTCGCTCGCCCCGAGGTCGAACCCGATCCGGCAGCCCTTCAGGTCGCCCCCGAGAGAAACGCTCCCTTCTCGAGACCGGGGGAAGGCCGACCGCGCAGCCCGGACGACCTCCAGAGGCGAGTCGTAGACCCGCTTCATCATGTCGGCGTCGAAACGGCCCGCGGCATCTTCCGAGTAGTGCCGGCGGAGGACCGCGGCCAGATCGTCGGGCCCGTCAACCCAGATCCGACAGCCGCCGCGAGCCCACAGCATCGATTTGATGAGACGTTCGCACAGCGCGTGGCCGGCCGGCTTCGCCGGATCGCCCTCGGAGAAGACCCATGTCTCTCGAAGGTAGACCGAGGCTCCGGGCTGCTCGACGGCGATCGACACCGGGAGGCTTCGTCGTGAGAGCCTGGCGGCATCTGCCAGCTTCCGGCGTGCCAGCACTGCCGACCTGAAGCCGGGGTCCAGCGGCGGTGAGACGCGCCCCTCAACCAGGAAGCGATCGAGTCCGTCCAACGAAGATCGCCCCCCGCTCTCAGCCGGCCTGACTCGCCGAAGCCCGATCGGCCTCGCCGAGGTAGGCGATCGCGCCGCCGGCGATCGTCGCCATGACCTGCCACTCTCCGTCCACGACCGCCAGGTCGGCGACGCGGCCGACCTCGACCCGGCCGAGTGTGCCGTCGAAACCGAGCGCACGGGCCGGGTTGAGCGTCGCCAGCCTGACCGCGACCGCAGGCTCGAGCCCGACCTTCTCGACGAGGTTGCGCAGGGCCAGGTTGAGCGGCAGAAGGGAGCCGGTGAGGGTGCCGTCGAGCAGGAAGCCCAGGATCCCGTCCGAGACGTACTCGCGACCGGCCACGATGTAGCGGCCCGGCGGCATGCCGAGGCCCGCCAGCGCGTCGGTGATCAGGACCAGCTCGTCGGGCGCCTTTGTCCGGGCCACCATCCGGAGCGTTTCGAAGGCGACGTGCTTGCCGTCCCCGATGAAACCCGCTGTGAGCTCCGTCGCGAGCGCGTAGCCGACCACGCCGGGGTCGCGGTGGCGGAGAGGGCGCATGCCGTTGAAGAGGTGGGTGATCAGCGTCGCACCGGCATCGGCCGCGGCCGCGGCCTGCTCCCAGCTGGCATCGGTGTGGCCCATCGATACGCGGACGCCGCGCTCGACCAGGAACGAGATGAGGGGCAGGGCGCCCGGCAGTTCCGGCGCGAGCGTGAACCAGAGAACGTCGCCCGCCTCGAGCCAGCGGCCGGCCTCCTCGATCGAGGGCGGCCGGAGCTGGGTCGGGTCGTGCGCGCCCCTGTACGCGGAGCTGAGGAATGGCCCCTCGATGTGGGCCCCGAGGACCCGCGCCTCGCCCGGGGCCGGCGGGTGGCGCAGGTTCGCCAGGGCCGGCACGTACACGTCCGGCGCCGACGTCACGATCGTCGGCACGAAGGCGGTCACACCGAACCGGGGCAGGCGCCGGCAGATCGAAGGCATGTCGGCCGAAGGATCGGAGAAGTCGTCGCCGAAGGCGCCGTTCACCTGTATGTCGATCAGGCCGGGCAGGATGCGCGCTCCGAGTCCCCCGAGCGAACCTTCCGGCGGCTCCTCGGCCGGCAGGATGGCGACGATCTTGCCGTCATCCACCGTGATTGCGCAGAGCCCCCGGTCGTCGGGCGCGTAGAGATGGCCGAACAGTTGAATCATGACGTCAACTCCTCCGGCGTTCGGGGCAGGTCGCCAGCGGAGCCGTCCATCGAGCTCGGTACGGTCAGGACTCGGACGTAACGCGGGTGTAGGCGGCCGCGACGACGACGATGATCGATCCGAACACGATCAGTCGCGAGGGCTCGGGCAGGCCGAGCACGGTGAGCAGGGCCGTCAGCACCGTCAGGATGATGGCGCCGATGATCGTGCCCCCGAACCCACCCCGGCCGCCCATGATCGAGGTCCCACCGATGACCGCCGCTGCGACGGAGGGCAGCAGGTAGGGGTCGGCGAGCGAGACGCTGGCGGTATTGGTGAAGCCCGAGATGACGAGTCCGGCGGTGGCCGCGAGGACTGCCGAGATCACGTAGAGGACGATCAGGACCTGCGGGGAACGGACGCCCGACAGGCGAGCGGCGACCGGGTTATCGCCGATGGCGAACAACAGCCGGCCGAACCCGGTCCGCCGCAGGCCGAGCAGTATCAGCAGGGTCAGCGGGACGAAGACCAGGAGGCTGTAGGGAATGACATCGAAGAGCGTATTGCTCCCGATCCACCTCAGCTCGCCTGGGACCCCGGCGCCCGTCTGAACCATCTGCAGCTGCCACACGTTCGCGAAGCCGAGGACTACGAAGCTCATGGCCAGGGTCATGATCAGCGGGTGCACCCGGAAGACGCCGACCCCGATGCCGGTGACCAGGCCGGCCAGGGCGGCCGCGGCGACCGCGATAACCATGCCCTGGACCCACCCTCCGGGGCTGTGTACGAACGTCGCTGTGACGAACCCGGCCATTGAAGCCACGGTCGCGACCGAGAGGTCGATCCCGCCGGTCAGCATAGTCAGCGTCTGACAGCCGCCGAGGATGGCCAGCGGAACGGAGGCCCGTAGGATCACGCCGCACCATGGCAGGGTGACGATGCCGGGATCCGCGACCTGGATCGTGATGACCAGGAGGACGAGCAGGCCGGTCAGCGGGATGAGCGGCCGGTCTCGGAACAGGTTGCGCCAGGCGGCCGTGTTCATCCACGGGTTGGCGCGGACGGCCGCGGTCATGCCCGGCTCCTTCGCATGAGGGCAAAGCTACCGACCATGACCACTCCGACGAGGATGAGGCCCTGGGCGACGTAGGCGTAATTGGAGTCGATGCTGAGGAATGTCATGTCGGTCCTGATCATCTGGAGGACGACCACCGCGACGATCGGGCCGAACAGCCCGCCCCGGCCGCCGGCGAGGCTGACGCCGCCGAGGACCACGGCGGCCACGCTCATCAGCGTGTACGGTCCCGGAACCGGGGTTCCGATGCCGGTGCTGGCTGTCAGCGACAGGCCGGCGAGGGCCGAGTAGAGGCCCGTGAGGGCGTACGCGAACAGCTTCGTCCGGCCCACCGGGATGCCGCTCCGAAACGCCGCCAGCTTGTTGCTGCCGATCGCGTACAGCGACAGGCCCATCTTGGAACGCGCGACCGGAACCCAGATGACGGCCACGATGACGACCAGGACGATCGCCGACTTGGGGATCCACTCGTTGATGAACGACCCCAGGACGAGGTTTCTGAGCCACTCCGAGGCGGCGCCGCCCGGCGCCGCCCTGACCAGCAGCGCGCAGCCCGCCCACACGAAGGACATGGCCAGCGTGACCACGATGTCCGGGACCTTGGTGAGGACCACCAGGGCGCCGTTGACCGCGCCCAGCACTATGCCGAGGACGAGAACCAGCAGGACCACCGCGACGCCGAACTCCTGGCTCTGGCCCTTCATCATCGTGGCCGCGACGACGCTCGTGAACGCCATCATCGACCCGATCGAAAGGTCTATCCCGCCGCTCATCACGACGACGGCCTGGGCGACCGCGGCCAGTGCGAGCGGCAGCACTCCAATCGCGAGGCCCTGTATGCCGCTCGAGTCGTAGCTCGCCTGGATGAGCTTCGTGTATACGAGGAGCAGGCAGAGGAACCCGACGAGGCCGAGCGTCCAGGCATTGCGGCGCGCCCACGGCGCGACCGCGTCGAGAGCCCGCCGGCGAGCGGCGAGCGAGGCGGCGGTCACTGCCGCACCTCCGAGCGCCCCGGGCCGGTCGGCGTAGAGGCGTCGGCACCGGCCGAGGTCGAAGCGAGCATCGCCGCGACGCCCTCGGGCACAGCGGCCTCGGAGCGAAGGTTGTACGCCGCGCGCAGAAGAGTGGGCTCATCACCCTCCGCCGCGCTGATCTCGCCGACCACGCGGCCGCCGAAGATCACGATCGCCCGGTCGCACACGAGCTGGACCTCCTTCAGCTCAGAGGTATATAGCAGGATCGCGGCACCTGCCTCGGCCATGTCCCGGAGCAGCCTGTAGATCTGGGTCTTGGTGCGGATGTCGATCCCGCGCGTCGGGTCGAAGCACAGCATGGTCCGGACCCCGCCCGCGACCCACCGCGCGATGGTCACCTTCTGCTGGTTGCCGCCCGAGAGCCGCCGCACCTCGCCGCCGGCCCGGGCGTCGATCTGGAGCGTCGCGACGGCGCCGTCCACCTTTTCCCGTTCCTCGCCCAGGTCTATCAGTCCCCAGCGGCGGAGACGGGTCGAGAACGGCAGGGCGATGTTCTCGCGGATGGAGCGCTGCATCAGGAGCGCCTCGGCCCGGTCGGCAGCGACGAACACGAGACCGGCGCGGATCGCGTCGGCCGGGTGGTGGAAGTTGGCGGGCTTGCCGTCGACCAGGAGCTCGCCGCTCCTGGGACGCTCCGAACCGGCCAGTATGTCGAACAGCTCGTCCTGGCCCTGCCCCTCGAGGGCCACGACCCCCAGCACCTCGCCCGGATACAGGTCGAAGGAGGCGTCTTGCAGCCTGGTGCCGGAGCTGAGCGAGCGAGCCGAAACTCGTGGAGTTGTCGCTCGCGCCCGGGACCCGGTGACGGCCTGGTCGGCGGTCCGCGCCGAGAGGGCTTCGACGTTCTGGCCGAGCATGAGCTCGACGATCTTCTCCTCGGACCCGGCGGTCACGTCGACGACGCCGACGGTCTCGCCTTCGCGCAGCACGGTCGCCCGGTCGCAGACGGCGGCGATCTCGATAAGCCGGTGCGAGATGAAGATGACGGAGCGGTCGCCACCGCGCAGGCTGCCGAGAACCTCGAGGACCCGTTCCGTGAGGTTCGCCGGCAGGGCGGCGGTCATCTCGTCGAGCATGAGCACGTCGGGCTCGATGGCGAGGGCGCGGGCGAGGTCGATGATCCGGAGCGTGGCCAGCGGCAGTCGCCGGGCCAGGCTCGACAGGTCGAGGTCGGCGAGGCCGAGCTCACCGAGCCAATGGCGGAACGGCTCCCGCGGCGTCTCGGTCAGGCGCAGGTTGGCCCGAATGTCGAGGTCCGGGATGAGTGACGGCTCCTGGTAGACGGAGATCAGGCCGCCCCGGCGCGCCTCGGCCGGCGAGTGGACGGTGCGCTCCTTGCCGCGGACCACGATCCGGCCGGCATCGGGGTGGACCACGCCGGTCAGGATCTTGACCAGCGTGCTCTTGCCCGCGCCGTTGGCCCCCACCAGGGCGTGGACCTCGCCGGGGCGCACGGCCAGCGAGGCCGACTTCAGCGCCACGACGGCACCGTAGATCTTCGATACGCCCGTTGCCTCGAGCAGCAGGTCTGTTGTGACGGTCATCGTTCCCCTGTTCGTTGGAAGGGGACGCCGGCGGAGCCGGCATCCCCTTCCGCGCTAAGCAAACGCCGCTAGGTTACGCGCCCTTGCAGGACGACGGAACCGTCATCGGGTCGTACGTGGTCCAATCCTTGATCGACAGGCTCAGCGGCCAGAGCGGGTCCATTCCCGGAACCGACTGCCAGGCCTTAAGGGCCGCCTTACCGGCGTCCGTCGTGTTGTCGAGCAGCACCGGGTCGAGCAGGACCGTGTTCGGCCTGCCTGCACCGGCGGACTGGGTGATCGTTTCTCCCTTGAGGAGCTTGAGCGCCATGGTGACGCCAGCGCCGCCGACGGAGGCGGTGTTGGTGACGGCCGCGCCCTTGAGGCCCGGGAAGCCAACCGGATCGAGGGTCTGGGTGACGAACCCGCCGATGTCGGCATCGACGATCGGCACGAACGGCTTGTTGGCAGCCTTGATCGCGTCGACGATCTGCTTGCCCATACCCGAGGCCCAGATGCCCTGGATCTTGTCGTACTGGCCGCTGGAGATGAAGTCGTTGGTCAGGTTCGTCGTGGTCGCCGGGTCCCAACCGGTGAATACACCGGAGTTGGTCGGGACGATCTTGATGTTCGGGTACTGCTTGAGGATGGTCTGGAACCCGATGTCACGGTCGGAGTCGGCCGGGTGGCCGGCGAGACCGCGCGTGTACCAGACGGTGCCCGTGCCGCCCAGCTGATCGAACAGCCACTTGGCGCCGAGCTCCGCGTACTTCACCTGGTTGTTGTACAGGTTCCAGGTGTTCGCGTCGGTGACGTAGGCGTCAACCGAGACGGTGACGATGCCCTTGGCGTGCGCCTCCGCGAGGGCCGGGTTGAGGGCGTCGGGATCGTTCGGGTTGAACACGATCGCGTTGACGTTCTTCGCGATCAGGTCGCGGATGTCGGAGAGCTGGCCGGCGGCGTCCGTGTTGCGGTGGATCACGGTGAGCCCCGTGATCTCCGGGTACATCTTGGCCTGCGCCTTGGCGGTGCAAACCTGCTCTTCGCGGAAGCCGTTGCCGACGCCGCCGCCGTTCGAGTAGCCGATGGTGAACGTCTTGGAGCCCGGCGCCGTGGTAGCGCCGCTCGAGGAGCACCCTGCGACGATGGCCGCGACGGCGGCCAGCGCGCCCAGCGTGCGCACTACTCCGTTTCGATTCATGAGCTGAACCTCCCTACCTTGACCGCGAACTCCTGGGTTGGATCGCGCGTCGGGCCATGGATCGCTGCATTTCGGTTGGGCAGTAGGCTCGTTACCCTCCTCCTCGCTGAGGCGGTGCATTCCCGGCGCTAGCTCGCCGCCTTTTCGGCGTGCACCATTCCGCCGATGTAGCTACTCGCGCCGGGTCGCCCAACGGGTGTTCGGGATGCGGACGGGCTGCCGTAGTACCGCCGGTAGTCGGCCGGGGACATGCGCGTGTAGCGGTTGAAGACTTTGTAGAACTGGTAGATGTTCGTGTAGCCGACGGCTGACGCGATCTCGCAGATGTTGGTGTCGGTCTCCAACAGAAGTCGCTTGGCCTCGTCGAGGCGCAGCTTCGTCACGTACTCCTTGAACCCGACGGTAGTCACGTCCTTGAACAGGTGGCGGGTCCGCGAGGCGCTCAGGTGCATAGTTTCCGCGATCTGGCCGAGAGTGATCGTCTCCCGGAAGTGGTTGGCGACGTAGGCGAGCGCCGGGCTCAGCTGCCGCGGCAGGTCGCCGAGGGGGTCCGCAGGTGTCGCTTGCTGGGCGCGATGCTTGATCACGACGCCGAGGAACCGGCGCAGGTTCGCATCGATCAGGTGCAGGTCCGAAGGGTTGCCGCCCTCGGCCGCCGTCTTGAGGTCGAACAGGATCGGCCGGAGTTCCTGGGCCAGCGATGAGTCGTGCCGTATGCGGTTCGACCGGCTACCGCTCGGCAGGAAAGCCGTCAAGTACGCCGAGTCGAAGGGGCGGCATCCGGGAGCCGCGATGAACTCCGGCAGGAACAGGGCCAGCAGGAGCCGCAGGCGGACGCCGGGGTCGGCGACGGCGACATGCGCCTCGCGATTGTCGATCAGGAAGACGTCGCCAGGTTCGATCCGGTCCACTCGCTGACCGAACCTGAACTTGCCGGTGCCCTCGAGGCACAGGGCGACCTCCAGGTAGTCATGCGAGTGCATCTGGTCGTCGTCTGCGGTCTCGTATTCGAGCACCCGCAGCGGGAACTCCGGCTCAAGGTCGTACCGCCAGAAGAAGACGGCCAAGCGACGCTCCTGCTGTTTCTCCAACGGCCGATGGGCGATCGGCCCGCAGCCCAATTCCCCTTGCTGCACCAGTCCAAGGCCTCACGATAATCGATAATCGAGAGGAGCACAAGGCGACCGGGACACGGCTGGATCGACCCGAATCCGCCGCCGTGCGGCCCGACCGGCCGACCTTTTCGCCGGCCAGCCGTTCCTGCCAATCCCGCGGCCGGATATGTCATTGCCCGCTCTCGCGCGCCGCCGGACACTGCTGACCAACCGAGTGGTGGATGCAGCGCGCCGCATCCCTCGTTCATGCCTTGGACCGCGAGGCAGACAACCATTCGGACCGCGAGGCAGGTAGCAAGATGTCGTTCCCACACCTCTTCAGCCCGATCCAGCTCGGCAACCTCGAGCTGGCCAATCGCGTCGTTCACGTCCCCACCGACATAAGTTCGTCCCACGCGGACGGCGAGGTGAGTGAGCGGGACATCGCCCACCATGCCGACATCGCCAGGGGCGGGGCGGGGTTCATCATCGTCGGGGCGACGACGCCCGACATGAAGACGGGCCGCCCGACGGTCACCTGCCTCGTCGCCGACGGCGACAACTACGTGCCCGGCCTTGCCCGCCTGGCCGAAGGCATGCACCGCTACGGCGCGAAGTGCGCGGTCCAGCTGCAGCATCCCGGCCGCCAGTGCGCAATCCCTCGCTACAACACGCTCGGCGCCACCGACCGGGTGCTCAAGCTGCCGTGGTCGGCCGGCCACGAGATCATCTACGAGAACGCGGAGGAGAAGGGGAAGGAGATACGGGCCGCCTCGGTCGCCGAGATCCTCGAGCTCGTCGATCTCTTCAGCGAAGCCGCCTGGCGGGTCAAGCAGGCCGGCTTCGATGCGGTCGAGCTCCACGCGGCCCACGGCTACCTGCTGTCCGAGTTCATGAGCCCATTCCTAAACATGCGGAACGACAGGTTCGGCGGCAGCCTCGAGAACCGGATGCGCTTCCCGCTCGCCGTCATCGACTCGATCCAGAAGAAGTGCGGCAAGGGCTTCCCGGTCCTTCTTCGATACTCCTTCGAAGAGTGGTGCGAGGGCGGACGGGGCCTCGACGAGGGCGTCGAGATCGCCAGGATGCTCGAGCGCGCGGGTTGCGCTGCGGTCGACATCTCGATGGGCATCCAGGAGAGCCCCGGGGCAGGCTTCGACCCTATGCACTATCCGCAGGGCTGGGCGACGTACGCGGCCGAGGCGACCAAGAAGGCGATCCGGATCCCGGTCATCACGAGCCACTCGCTCCGCGACCCCGAGTACTGCGAGCAGATCATCGCCGAGGGCAAGACCGATCTCGTCGGTCTGTCCCGCCAGATGCTGGCCGACCCGTACTGGCCCGTGAAGGCCCAATACGGTCGCGTTCGGTCGATCCGGCGGTGCATCTCCTGCCTGGGCGGCTGCTGGCAGGAATCGCTCATGGCCAAGCACGAGATCGCCTGCTCGATCAACCCCGGCTGCGGCAACCAGGCGTTCTCCGAGATGAAGCGGTCACCCAGGCCGGTCAAGGTCGCGGTTGTCGGCGGGGGGCCCGCCGGCATGGAGGCCGCCCGGGTGGCCACGGAGCGCGGCCACAACGTGACCCTGTTCGAGAGCCACGGCGAGCTCGGCGGGGCGATGCTGTACGTCTGCCTCGTCCCCGGCAAGGAGAAGATGCGCTGGTACCTGGACTGGATCCGGGATCAGCTGCTCGAGCTCAAGGTCGACATCCGGCTCGGTCATGCGCCGAGCGTGGACGAACTCCGCGCCTTCGACGTCGTCGTCAATGCCACCGGCGCCATCTCGTACGTCCCGGAGGTCCTGGGTCGTGCCGAGGACGTGATCCCATTCGAGGAGGCCATGGCCTGCCCGAAGATCGCCTGCGAGTGCCATCCCGGCGCCCGCAAGCTCCACAAGCTCGGTGAGAAGGTCCTGATCTGGGGCGACCACTACGCCGCGGTGGATAGCATCTCGTTCCTGGCCGACCACAACAAGGACATCACGGTCGCGACCGAGAACCGCGAGTTCGCCGCGGACGTCGAGGTCATCCACATGTACGTAGCCCGCAAGCGCTACGCCCAGGGCGACGCCGAGGTCCTCAAGTCGCGGCCGTACAAGTTCCCGGTCAAGATCCTCACCGAGACCACGGTCCGCGAGATTCGCGAGGGCGAGGTCGTCCTCCAGGACAAGGACTTCAACCTGAAGACGATCCCGATCGACAGCATCGTCGGCTGCCACACCCGGTCCAAGGTTGCGCTGTACGACGAGCTGCGGGCCGCCGGAATCCACGTGATGAACGTGGGCGATTCGGTCCGGCCGCGCAACCTGTACCACGCCGTCAAGGAAGGCGCGGGGATCGGCCTCGGCCTCGACGAGCACCTGCTGTTCAACCCGAACGGGGCGATCGTCAACGACCTGCCGATAGACGTGCTCGGCCAGCTCACCCGGCCCGAGGAGCCCGCATACTCACACAAGCGGATGCTCGAGCTGGCCGGGGTCGTGCGGGAGGAACACACCGCGGAGCACTGACCCGGCGCATGCTCGGCACATGCGCTTGACGAACCCGGCCCGAGGAGGTGGCTAGCGAGCGATGAGTGAGACTCTCGAGTCAGGCCTTCCCGGGCCCGGGGCCGTCCGCGTCGGCCTCGTCGGCGCCGGTTTCATGGGCGAGGCGCACGCGGCCGCATGGCGCTCGCTGGAAGTGGCGTCCCTGGCGATCCACGACAGCGTCCCGGGGGTCGCCGACCGCCTTGCCGCCAAGTTCGACGCAAGCATCGCACGGTCCCTGGACGACCTGCTCGGGGCTTCCGACGTCGTCGACGTGTGCACGCCCACCCATCTCCACCGCGAGGTCGTCGAGGCAGCGGCGGCAGCCGGGCGCCCGGTCATCTGTGAGAAGCCTCTCGCGCGAACGGTGCAGGACGGCGAGGCGATGATCACGGCCTGCCGGGCCGCGGGCGCACCGCTCTTCGTGGCGCACGTGGTCCGCTACATCAACGAGTACGTGGCGGCCAGGCAAGCCGTCGAGGCAGGTCGGGTCGGGCGGCTGGCGGTCACCCGCCTGCGGCGAGAATCCTCGCGGCCGAACAAGCCGGCCGACCACTGGTTCTTCGACCCGGGCAAGTCCGGCGGCGTGATGATGGACCTGCTGGTTCACGACTACGACTACGCTCGCTACCTGGCCGGCGACGTCGAATCGGTGTGGGCCAGAACCGTGCGCGATACCAGCGGAGCCGACGTCGATTTCGGGTTCGCCGTCCTGCGCCACCTTTCCGGGGCGATCACCCACATCGCCGGCGGCTGGGTCTACCCGTGGCCGGTATTCCGGACCGGGTTCGAGATCGCCGGCGACGGCGGCCTGATCCAGTACGAGTCCTCGGATGCGGTGCCCGTCACGTCCTATCTCGTCGGCGAGCGCGCCGCGGACGAGGCGAGCACCGGGCTGCCGGATAGCCCGGTCGCCGAGAACCCCTGGGCCCTCGAGCTGGCCGATTTCATCCGGTCGATCCAGGGCGGCGGGCCGCCCAGGGTGACCGCGGAGGACGGGCTCGAGGCGGTGAGGATCGCCAACGCGGTGATCGAATCGGCACGGACAGGCCGCCCCGTGAGGCTCCATCCGGCAGCGGCGGAGGGCTCTCGATGAACGCCAGGCTATCGGTCGGGCTTACCTCGGCGGCCCACGTCCACGCCGACACCTACGCGGACCTGCTGCGCTCCATGCCGGACGTGCAACTGCTCGGCGTCGCCGACGCCGACGCACAGCGCGGCCGGGACTTCGCCGAGAGCCACTCGATCCCGTTCCTCGGCGAGCTTCCGGCGCTGCTTGCGCTGCGCCCGAACGCGGTCGTGGTGACGTCGGAGAACGCGAACCACCGCCGGGAGGTCGAAGCGGCGGCCGCCGCCGGCGCCCAAATCCTGTGCGAGAAACCACTGGCAACCTCCGTTGAGGATGCGCGTGCCATCGTCGACTCGTGCGCACGGGCCGGCGTCACGCTCATGACCGCGTTCCCGATGCGGTTCTCGCCGTCGGCGGCGAGGGTGGCCGCCTCGCTGGCCGCCGGCGAGATCGGGCCGGTCCGAGCCGTCAGCGCCGTCAACCAGGGGCACATCCCAACGCCGTATCGGGCGTGGTTCGGCGATCGTGTGCTGGCCGGAGGTGGAGCCATTACCGACCACACCGTTCACATCCTGGACCTGCTTCGATGGCTGCTCCGAGCCGAGCCGACAGAGGTCTGGGCCACGGCCAACCACATCCTCCACGCCGATCGCACGGAGGTGGAGACGGGCGCGATCGTCGCCGTGACCTTCGCGGATGGAACGGTCGCGACGATCGACTGTAGCTGGAGCCGGCCCGACAACTACCCCACCTGGGGCGGGCTGGGCATGGAGATCGTCGGCGAGCGCGGCGTCCTGGACGTCGACGCTTTCCGGCAGCGTTTCACCGTCTACGACGCACGGGAGCCGGGACCGAGCTGGAGCTACTGGGGCAGCGACGCCGACAGGGCGATGCTTCGGGCGTTCCTGGACTGCGTTCGGGATGGAGCCGAGCCGCCGGTTACCGGGTTGGATGGGCTCCGGGCGGTGGAGGTGGTGCAGGCCGCCTACCGGTCGCTTGAGCTCGGCGAGCCGGTGCGGGTGAACCCTGTCGAGCCGTCCTGAGCTCCCGGCGGCAGACGGTCGCGTTCCTAGCCCAGCGGTCCGACCGCCGCTTCGACCGCCTCCAGGATCTCGCCCGACTTGACGAGGTCCTTCATCCGGTTGTGGTCGGCATACAGCGGCCGGTCCTCCTCCAGGTGCGCCACGTGCCGTCGCACGACCTCGCGGGCGACCGACACACCCCGGCCGAAGGTGAAGTCGCGGAAGTCGAGCGCCTGGGCGGCGGCCATGAACTCGATCCCCAGGACGCCGTAGGCGTTGTCGAGGATCTGGCCGTTCTTGATGGCCGTGTTCATGCCCATCGACACGAAGTCCTCCTGGTCGGCCGCGGCCGGAATGGACTGGATGGAGGCCGGTGCCGACAGGATCCGCTGCTCGACGATGAGGTGGTCGGCCGTGTACTGGCTGAGCATCAGGCCGGAGAACATGCCCGCGCCCTTCGTGAGGAACGCCGGCAGGCCGACGCTGAGGGCTGGATTCGCCAGCCGGTTGAGGCGCCGCTCGGAGAGGACGCACACCATCGTCACCGCCGCGCCGACCATGTCCATCGGCAGCGATACGGGGCTGCCCTGGAAGTTGGCGCCGGTGAGCGTGAGCCCGGCCTCGGGCAGGAAGATCGGGTTGTCGCCGACGCCGTTCAGTTCGATCTCGACCTGCCGGCGAGCCCACTCCACGGCATCGATCGCCGCCCCTATGACCTGTGGCGAGGAGCGCATCGAGTAGGCGTCCTGCACCTTCGTCTTGATCTTGCCGGTGGCGAGGTCGCTGCCTTCGATGCAGCGCATGATCGCCTGCGCAACCTGAATTGCCCCCGGGAACCCACGGAGCTCGTGGACGCGCGTGTCGTAGGGCTTCAGGTTGGCGAGCAGCGCCTCGAGGGTCATGGCGCAGGCTATTTCGGCCTGCTTGAGCCAGCGCGAGATGTCGTAGAGCTCGATCGCGCTCATGGCCGTAAGCAGGTTCGAGCCGTTGATGGCCGCCAGTCCGTCACGCGCCTGGAGCCCCGGCACGGAGATCCCCGCGCGTTCCATCGCCTCGCGCCCGGGCAGCCGCTCGCCGCCGTAGAAGGCCTCGCCCTCGCCCAAGAGCAGGAGAGCGGCCTGGGCCATCGGGGCGAGGTCGCCGCTCGCGCCCACCGAACCCTTCTGGCAGACGACGGGCGTCACGCCGCGGTTCAGCATCTCGACGAGCGTGAGGGTGATCTCCGGCCGGCACCCGGAGTGACCCCTCGCGTGGACGTTGATCCGGCCCGCCAGCGCGCCGCGAACCGACTCGATCGGGGCCGGGTCACCGATCCCCGCCGCGTGGTTGTAGATGAGGTAGCGCTGGAATTCGCGGACCTGCTCGTCGGACAGGATGATCTCCGAGAACTCGCCGATGCCCGTGTTCGTCCCGTACATGATCTCGCGCGCCGCGAGCTTCTCCTCGAGCATGCCGCGGCAGACGCGGATCCTATCGAGCGCCGCCGGATCGAGAATCACCGCCTCGCCATGACGGGCGATGCTGACGAGGCGATCGATGGTGAGCGACGATCCGTCGAGAAGGATGGGCATGGCCGGTGACTCCTGTCGGTTCGAACCGCCGTGGGTTTCGTGAAGGCGCCCGAATGTGGGGCTCGGGCGGCACCGATTCTTGTTGATCGGATGGTAGGCCTACTCAGGTCTTGCCGCCGCCGATCAACTGGGCCGGGGAAAGCCGATCTGGCCCCGCAGGCCACGGCGCTCACGGAGCTAACGCCCCCGAGCCGGCTCGGTCACAGGGGCGTTGTCGACTCTGTCGCCTATTGGCTGGACTCTGACCCAGGCCAGCGTCCCTTCGCCACCATTCTCGCGCAGGTTCGTGCCCCCATATCGGTCGGACACATAGGGAGGGGCCCATGACCGAGAACTCAACTCAGGGCCGGATCACGTGCCCGCACTGCGGCACCCAATACGGATGCGCTAGTCTCGGGAGAGCAGCCGCCCGGAGTCGGGGGCTAACGCAGCCGCAGGCTGGCTTCGGCAGTCTGCGTGTCATCCAAACGTGAGGCAGATCCATGGCCGCAACCGCGTCAACAATGCTCCCGCTTGGCACGAGGGCCCCGGATTTCCAGCTACCCGACTCCAGCGGGCGCCTCGTCTCGAGCGACGACTTCGCGAACAGCCCCGCGCTGCTGGTGATGTTCCTGTGCAACCACTGCCCCTACGTGCGGCACGTTGCCGAGGAAGTGGTTCGTGTTGCCCGGGATTTCCAGGCGCGCGGAGTGGGCGTGGTAGCAGTCTCCAGCAACGATATTGCCGCGTACCCCGACGACAACCCAGCGCGGATGGCGGAGGTGGCGAGAACCATGGGCCTCACCGCCCCCTACCTGTACGACGAGACGCAGGCTGTGGCGAAGGCATACCACGCCGCCTGCACCCCGGACTTCTTCCTCTTCGACGCTGACCGCAGGCTCGCCTATCGGGGCCAGCTGGACGGTGCCCGGCCGGGCAACGGCGTCCCGGTGAGCGGGCACGACCTTCGGGCCGCTCTCGATGCCGTCCTTGCCGGCGAGCCGGTGCCAGACCCTCAGCTCCCAAGCCTCGGCTGCAACATCAAGTGGAAGCCGGGCAACGAGCCGGACTACTTCCATCTCGGACACGGGGCCGCTCGCTCGTAGGCGCGTAGAATCCCCGTCATGAGCCTGGCCAGACTCCACGGCATTGACCCGGGCCGAATCGGCGTGTTCGCCGGACCGCTCAACGGCCAGCCCGCGAGCGTCCAGCGCGAGTTCGTGCGCGAGATGGAGCGTCTCGGCTACGGCACCCTCTGGTACGGCGAGTCGCTGGCGCGAGAGGCGTTCGCGCAGGGCGCGATCTACCTGGCCGCGACGGAGCGGCTGGTGATCGCCAGCGGCATTGCCAACATCTGGGCTCGCGACGCCGCGGCCATGGCGAACGGCGGCCGGTCCCTCGCCGAAGCGTGGCCGGGGCGGTTCATCCTGGGCCTCGGCGTCGGCCACGCCACGAACGTCAGCGTGCGAGGCCACGACTACGCCCGGCCGTACTCGGCCATGAAGGAGTACCTCGCCGCAATGGAGGCGGCGCCCTGGCGCGGGCCGGACGTGGCCGTGCCGCCGATCGTGCTCGCGGCCCTCGGGCCCCGAATGGTCGGGCTCGCGGGCGAGAGCACCGCGGGGGCATACCCCTACTTCACCACGACCGCCCACGTCCGCGAGGTCAGGAGCATCCTCGGGCCGGAACCGTTCCTGGCCGCGGATCTGCCGGTCGTTCTCGCCCCCGATCTGGCCGCCGCCCGGGCCGTCGGCGACCGTCATCTCTCGAACTACATGGGGTCGGCCAACTACCGCAACAACCTGTTGCGGCTCGGTTGGTCCGAGGTCGACCTGGAGCCGCCGGGCTCGCAGCCGCTGTTCGAGGCCATCGTCGCCTGGGGTGATCTCGACGGCATCGCCCAGAGAGTGAGCGAGCGCTTCGAGGCGGGAGCGGACCAGGTCGTCCTCAACCTCGTCGCCGCCGATCCATCGATCCCACCCCTGGCCGAGCTCAGACAGCTCGCCCCGCTCAATCGCCGGGGTTGATTCAGGCGATCACGCCGACAGCGTCGCGGTACATGCCCTTGCGCCACCTGTGATCCAGCATGTCGCCGATGCACGCGTTCAGGAGATCGGCGAACTCCGGGTCCAGGATGTGCAGGTCGCAGGCCAGCAGGTCCAGGTTCGGGTTGTCGCCGTTCAGGTGCTCCCGCAGCACTGACAGCATCAGCGTCGCCCGAAGCGACCAGCCCGGATGGGATGGATCGGGCAGCCAGTTGGGCGCGTCACCGTTGCCCACCGCCCAGCCGCGCTCCAGGGTGGCCGACTCCTCGCCCTGGTCGTAGGCGGACCAGCCGCGCATCGGGATGACAAGCGCGGTCGGTCCGCGGGTGTCGTTGAGCTTCCCGACGATCTCCATGGAGATCTGCTCCACTTCCTCGAGCGTCGGGATGATGATCGTCACAGAGTCGTTGTGCTGGTACGGCAGCCCGGTGCCGTGGTACGACTGGCGCCGGCCCTGCCGTATCTCATCGAGATACCGCGCGGGAATGCTGTGGAGCGGACCCAGGGCGGCCTGATCAAGCCCGCCCGGCGCGACGACCTGCGGTATGCCCATGGCCGCGGCCGCGGTCAGCCGTTCGCCCTCCCAAGTCTTCGGCGTCCCGTAGACGCTGCCGAGAAGATTGTTCGCCAACTCCGCCGGAGTGACGTCGACGATCGCCGTGATCAGCCCCGATCGGATCAGGTCCTCCATCGTGGCGCCGACACCGACGCCGTGGAAGACGCTGACGTCCCAGCCCCTCGCCTCGAGGAACGCCGAGCACCTCAGCACAGTCGGCGTGGTGCTGCCGTAGGACGTGATGGCCGCCAGCGGCCTCGAGCCCCTCGGTATCTCGGGAACCATTGCCATCGCGACCACGGCCGCGGCGGCGTTCGCCACCGCCTTCCTGGTTACGACGTTGATCCCCTGTTCCGCCGTGGGATTGACGATGTAGATGTCCTTGTTGCCGAGCCACATGCTGACGTCGCTCGACGCCATGTCGGTCAGCATCACTTTCGGCACGCCGAAGGGCAGCGCTCTCATGACCCGGGTTGCCGTGGTCGTCCCGACCGATCCCGCCCACGAGATGATCCCGTCGCATTTGCCGGCAGCGTGCAGCTCCAGGATCTTCACCGCGCCGGCGTGGCCGACCAGCTCGATCGCCTCCGCCCTGGGCGCGGCGAAGACGTCTTCGATCCGAGTGCCGGTGGCGGCCAGAACTTCGGCCAGGGAAACATCTGCCCAGTCCACGGCGGCACCGAGGCTGATGTCCATGATTACGGGCTCGCCGCCCTGCTCGGCAACCTGCTCGGCCAGGTATTTGATCTCGGCGCTCTTGGTATTGCACATGCCGGCGCAGACGATCGTTGGCTTGCTCATGCCCTGAACACCTTCGCGCGTCGTTATCGAGGTCTCCGGCCGCACGGGACGCCGGAAGATCAATTGTGCCCGGTTTCGTTCCGAAGATGATCTTCCGCGGCGGGCCGTCCTGCCCAGGAGCACCGCAAGAGAGTTGGCCGAATGACGTCCGGCAGGCGCCGAGACGTAGAATCGCCGGGCGGCGAGAGCAGTCCCACCGGCGCCCTCCTCGGGGATCAAACGCCGGACTGCGGCCGAGGTCGCCGGCGCAACCGAAGGAGGCTTCGCGGTGAAGGAACTCGTCGAGACCCTGGCGGCCTGGCGCGCCGATGGGGTCGAGATCGGCCGGGCCGTGGTCGTCCGCACCTTCGGATCCGCACCGCGGCCGGAGGGGGCAGTCCTGCTCGCCGCGGCCGACGGCCGCATCGCCGGATCGGTCAGCGGCGGCTGTGTCGAGGGGGCCGCCGTCGAGGAGATCCAGCGCGCGTGGGCGACCGGCCGCTCGCGCGTGGTGCGCTACGGCATTACCGACGAACAGGCGTGGGACGTCGGCCTCGCCTGTGGCGGGGTGATCGACGTTCTGATTGAGCCGGGGGTGCGCGAGCCGGTCGAGTCCGCGGCCCGGGCGGCGGCTGCCCCCGGGGCGAGCCACGGCCGTGCCGTGATCACGCCGCTCCCCGTCGAATCGCCCGGAACCGAGGCTCGGCGGCATCCGCGCGCAGAAGGGGAGGCGCCGGCTCCTGTGCTCGTCGCCTGGGACGACGGACGTCTCGAGGGCTCACTCGGAGACCCGGGCCGGGATGCCGACCTGGCCCGGCTGGCACGCGAATCGCTGTCCACGGGAACCTCGCGGACCGTGGAGCTGGCAGGCCGTTCGCTCTTCATTGAGGCCTTCCCTCCGCAGCCGAGGCTCATCATCATCGGCGCAGCCCAGATCGCGATCACCCTGGTCTCGATCGCCCATGAGATCGGCTACCGGACGGTCGTCGTCGACAGCCGGCCTGCCTTCGCGACCCGGGAGCGGTTTCGCGACGTCGACCAGCTCGTGGTGGGCTGGCCGGACGAAATCGCGGACGCGATCGGCATCGGCCCGTCGGACGCGGTCGTAGTTCTCTCCCACGACAACAAGCTGGACGAGCCCGCAATCGTCACGTCGCTCACCCGCGGCTGCCGGTACGTCGGCGCCATCGGCTCGCGCAAGAGACTGGTCGCGAGGAGAGAACGGCTCGTCGCGGCGGGGGCTCGTCCCGAGGATCTCGAACGGCTGCGCAGCCCGATCGGTCTGGACCTGGGCGGGCGCGCGCCGGCCGAGATCGCGCTCGCGATCATGGCCGAGATCGTGGCCGCGCGGTACGGCGGAACCGGCTCCGTGCTTCGCGACAAGGCGCGTACTGAGGCCGGTCGGGGGCCGGCGACTGTCGCCGGCGCTGCTGGATCGCGGGGCTGATGGAAGCCGGCCGGGCTGCCGCAATCGTCCTGGCGGCAGGCGCCTCGTCGCGATTCGGGTGCCCGAAGATGCTTGCCCTGCTGGGGGGCCGTCCCATGCTCCAGCACGTTCTCGACGCCATAGAGGCCGTCGGAGTGGGGGAGGTGGTCGTAGTGCTCGGCTACGATGGCGACCAGATCGAACGGAGTCTTCGCCGGCGATCCGAGCACTGCGTCCGCAACCCGAACCCGGAGGCGGGCCTGTCCAGTTCGCTGCGCGTGGGGCTCGACAGCTTGAGTCCGGCCAGCGAGGCCGCGCTCATCCTGCTCGGCGACCAACCGCTCGTGCGGGTGGATGTCATAGAGCGACTGCTGGCGGGGGCTGCAACGACGGCCCGGCCAATAGTCATGCCTCGATACCGGGAAGGCGGCGGCCGGAATCCGCTGCTCATTCGTCGCAGCGCCTGGCCGCTCGCTCGAGAAGCTCGGTCTGATCGCGGCCTCGGGCCGGTCGTCAAGAACCACCCCGACCTCGTGGCCGAGGTGGATGTCGAGGGCTCGAACCCCGACATCGACACGCCGGAGGACCTCGAAGCAATCGAGGCCTCGCGCGGCTGGCACTATTGAGGGCCGCCTGCAGTCGGGCACGTCGACGGCCCATTGGCTAGACTTGACCGGACGGCGGACCCCGCGCCCTGGCGGTTTGCCGGTGCCCTGAGCGTGTCCGGCATCCGGCCGCGCTCGCTCGGCTGCAATCCGCCGCGCGCTCGCGCGCTCGGCCCCCAGAGGAGAACCGACACGGACGCCGGCCGAACTATCCCGATCGCCTCGGTTCCGAACCTGCGGGACGTGGGCGGCCTTGCCACCGCCGACGGGCGACCCGTTCGAATCGGTCTGCTCTTCCGCTCGGCAGCGCTCGACGGACTGGGCGTCGCTGATGAGGCCGCGTTCGCCCGGCTGGGGGTCCGCACCATCTTCGATTTCCGCACCGACGCCGAGCGAGCCGAGCGGCCCGATCGGGTGCCGGCCGGCGTGACGCACATCGTGGCCGACGTGCTCGAGGAAATGGCCGGCAACAAGCCGGGTCAGATCATGGAGACCATGCGCAATCCCGCCACCGCCCGTCAGGCGTTCGGCGACGGCAAGGGCGTGGCCATGTTCGTCGACCAGTACCGCAACTTCGTGAGGCTCGACAGTGCTCGCCGGGCTTTCGGTCGGGCGTTCGGGAGCGTCATCGACGAACGGTCCAGGCCGGTCCTGATCCACTGCACCGGGGGCAAGGATCGGACGGGCTGGGCGGCGGCCGCGCTGCAGCTGATGCTCGGCGTATCGGCCGAGCTGGTCATGGCGGACTACCTCGCCAGCAACGAGCATCTGCGGCCCGGGTTCGAGTCGTACTTCGCCGACTTCGAGGCCAGCGGCGGCGATCCCGAGGTTCTCGGCTCGTTTCTTTGGGTCCGCCCCGAGTACCTGGAAGCGGCCCTCGACGAGATGCGCCGTTCGTACGCGACCGTCGAAGGCTACTTCGCCGTTGGGTTGGGTCTCGGCGACCAGGGGCTCGATGACCTGCGGGCGGCGTTTCTCGGCGCATCCTGAAGCGTCCGGCGCCTGCGACCGTCCGCCGGCAGACTCGGCCTACTGCCGGTACCTCCGCCTGGATCGATCGCCTCAGCCGTTCAAGACGTCGCCGCGAAATGCCGCGGCATCCTCCAGCCTCCGACGCAGCGAGTTCAGGAAGCGGGCGGCGAGTTCGCCGTCGACCAGCCTGTGATCCGCCGAGAGGGTCATCTTCATGACCTGACGGATGCCGATCCCGTCGCCCACGACGATCGGAGTCGGAATCACGCTCGAGACTGCCAGGATCGCCGATTCCCCCGGGTTGATGATCGCGGAGAACTCCTCGACACCGAACATGCCGAGATTGGAGATGGTGAAGGTACTGCCGGTCATGTCGTCCGGAGTGAGCGTCCCGTTGCGCGCCGCCTCGGCCAGCTCCGCGACGCGAGCATGAATGTCCGTCAAGGAACGATGGTCGGCGCCGCGAATGACCGGCACGACCAGTCCGTCCGGCACCGAGACGGCCAGACCGATGTCGATACGGCGACGGCGCCAGACCGAGACCCCGTCCGTTCGGGCGTTGACGAGCGGGAATTCGACCAGGGTCTGGGCCACCGCCGAAACGATGAAATCGGTGACGGTCAGGGCGGTGTTCGCCGTCCTGAGCTCGACCCGGAGGGCGACCAGGCGGGTCATGTCGACCGCGACCGTGACCGTGAACTGGGGCACTGTAGTGGCGCTCAGGGTCAGCCGCTCCGCGATGATCCGGCGCATCCGGCTCATCTGCTCCGGCGCCTGGCCATCGGCGTGAGTCTCTTGAGCAGCCGGCATGGGCGCGAGCGAGCCCGGGGAGGCGATCGGCGGCGCCGGAACCTCGACCCGGGAACGCGCCGCGGCCGCAGCCGCCGCATCGAGCGCCGCCTGCACATCCCGCTCCGTGATCCGGCCTTCGGGACCCGTGCCGTTGATGGAACGCGGGTCGATGCCGGACGCAGCGGCCAGGCGGCTGGCTCGGGGGCTGATGCGAAGATGAGTCGCGCGGCCGGAAGGCTCCGCCGCCGCATGGACGGCCACGGGCGATGGCTCCTCCTGCCGCTTTGTCGGCCCCGGGGCTGGCGCGACCGGCGCCGCGGGGACCGGCGGCGTCGTGGCCGCAGCCGCTCCCCCGGCGCTCGACACGGGCAGCGGCGGGGCCACGTCTGGGACCGCCTCTCCCGCCTCGCCGACATACGCGCACAGCGCGTTGACCGGAACGGTCTCGCCGGCCTCGACGTACCGCTTGAGGAGCACGCCTTCTTCGAACGCCTCGACGTCCATGTTCGTCTTGTCGGTCTCGATCTCGAAGAGCACGTCGCCCTTCTTGACCGCGTCGCCCACTTCCTTGTGCCAGGCGACGATGACGCACTCCTCGGTCATTTGACCTGGTTTAGGCATCAGTATCGGATGCGCCATTGGAGTTCCCCTTGCAGTCGGCCGGGCGGCCGTTGCCTACAGAAGCGCGGCCACCGCCGCCAGGATATCGCTCGGGTTCGGCAGGAAGGCCCGTTCGAGGCCTTCGGCCTGGGGCGAGATGCCGTTGGCCGCGCCGATCCGGCCGACCGGTGCGTCCAGGTAGTCGAAGGCTTCCAGCTGGATTCGGGCCACGATCTCGTTGACGTAGCTGCCGATGAGGACGGCCTGGCTCGCCACCACGCAGCGTCCCGTCTTGCGAACGGAGGCAAGGACGGTTTCCATGTCGAGCGGAATCAGGCTGCGCAGGTCGATGACCTCGGTCTCGACGCCCCGTTCGGCCTTCAGGCGTTCGGCCGCGGTGAGCGCGTCGATCACGGCGGGACCCCAGGCCACGATCGTGGCGTCCGCGCCTTCGCGGACGACCCGGGCCACGCCGAGCGGTTCCAGGTACTCCGTCTCGGGCACGGCGCCCTTGGTGCTGTAGAGGCCCTGGCTCTCAACGAAGAGGACGGGGTTGTTCGTCCGAATGGCCGACTTCAACAGCCCCTTGGCGTCGGCCGGGGTCGCCGGATAGACGACGTAGAGCCCCGGGATATGGGTGAAGACGCTCTCGAGCGACTGGGAGTGCTGTCCGCCGTAGCCCTTGCCCGCGCCGACGGAGGCGCGGATGACGAGCGGGACTTCGGTCTGGGCGCCGCTCATGTAGTGCCACTTCCCGGCCTGATTTGCGATCTGGTCGGAGGCCATCAGGGCGAAGTCCATGTACATGAGCTCGACAACCGGCCGGAGCCCGGCCATGGACGCCCCGACTGCCGTGCCGCAGATGCATGCCTCCGAGATCGGGGTGTTGAACACGCGCTGGCGGCCGAAGGCTTCCAGAAGATCCTTGGTGAGCTTGAAGGCACCGCCGTAGTCGGCCACGTCCTCGCCGTAGACGATCACTCGGCGATCTCGAAGCATCTCCTCGACGAGGGCCTCTCGGAGCGCGTCCTTGTAGCTGATGGCGCCGTTCACGCGCTTCGCGACGGGCGGCGCGGCGTACGTGACAATCGTTCGGTCGGCCTCAGGTACTACGTCGGCGGCGGTGTCGGTGTACAGGTACTTGAGCAGGTCGGCGGGGGCCGGGTCCGTTGCCTTCGAGGCTCGCACGGCGGCGCGGGCGTTGCGTTCATGAGCTCGGGACTCGATGGCCGCGAGTTCGGCCGCGTCCGCGACCCCGGCGGCGAGCAGCTGACCCTTGAGCCGCTCGATCGGGTCCACGGCGCGCCACGCTGCCTCCTCCTCCCTCGTCCGGTACTCGTTGCGCGGGTCCGACAGAGAGTGGCCGTAGTAGCGGTACGTGCTGGCCTCGATGAGGACTGGCCCGCGGCCATCGCGGCAGATTGCGGCGGCCCGAGCCATGGCGTCCCGCACGGCGAGCACGTCCATGCCGTTGACGACCTCGGCATGCATGTTGTTCTCGGCGAAGCCGGCCGCCCGGCGAGCCAGGTGATGGACGCCCATCACTTCCTCGTCGGTCCGATGGGTCATGCCGTAGTGGTTGTTGACGATCAGGTAGATGACGGGCAGGCCCGAGGCAAACTCGCCGGCCAGGTGATTCGTCCACTGCTCCTGGGCGGCCCAGTTGAGCGACTCGAGCACGACTCCGTTGGCATACGCGCCGTCACCGGCGAAACAGCAGACCACTCGATCGCTGCCGCGGTAGCGGAGCGCCATCGCCGCGCCCGTCGCGATGGGCACGCTGCCGCCCACGATGGCGTTCGCCCCGAGATGGCCCGTCGAGAAGTCGCCGATGTGCATTCCACCGCCGCGACCGCGGCAGTAGCCCTCCTCCTTGCCGAACAGCTCGGCAATCGTGCGGTAGACGTGTTCCTCGAGCGCGTCTGCGACGAGATCCTCGTGACTGCTGGCCTTCGACCATGGGACGCGGGCCCGAAGGCCCTCGTCATTCATCGCGCGGATAGCGGCGAAGCCCTTGGCGATGGCGTCGCCGTGGCCGCGGTGCGAGCTGGTGACGTGGTCGTCTGCGCGGAGAGCGTCGCAGGCACCGACCGAGGTTGCCTCCTGGCCGATCGAGACGTGGGTCGGACCCCGGTAGTCGTAGCCCGGCAGCGGATCGTAGCCCCCGGAACGCAGCCGGACGATCATCTCTTCGAGTTCGCGGATAGCCAGCATGTCGTCGAGCAGATCGATCGCGGCCGACGCGATCAGTCGCTTCGCTGCGATCTCGGAGCCGGCATCGCCGGAGAAGTCGAAGCCGCGGATCGAGCCGGCGGACTCCTCGAACGGCGCGAAGTCGGGCCGTGTGTCGCTCTTGTACGCTGGCTCCGTGACCATGCTGTTCACCTCTGGCTGGGGTCCTGGTGGCGCCGCCGTCTCGCGGCGCGCTCGGGTTGTACTCATGCGGCGAGGAGCAGCCTTGCTGCCTCCTCATCCGTGATCAATCGATGGATGAGCCCGCTCCGGAGGGCCGCGAGGATGGCAGGCGCCTTGGCGGCCCCTCCGGCGATGGCCACGACCTCCGGGACGGCCCGGAGCTGATCGTGGCTGATAGCGATGAAGCGGCCGGGCAATCCGGCGGCCTTGAGCTCGCGGCCGTTCGCGTCGAGGACCGTCGAGCAGATGTCCGCTACGGCACCGGACGCGTCGAGATCAGCGGCCAGGGGCTCGGGCAGGGCAGCCCGGACCGTCGATCCGCTGGCCGTCCATGATCCAATGCCAACGACGGCCTTCGTGAGTCGATCGAACATCTCGATGGTCTTGTGGACGTGGGGGTCGCGTCGGAGCGCGTCGGCCATTTCCGGACTGTCGACCAGCAACGGCACGTGCAGCGGGTAGACGGGGCCGCCGGCGCAGTCGGCCACGCGCCGGACAAGCTCCATGGAATTGACATCCAGCTCGAGCGTCGGAACGCTGCCCACGATCTGGACTACCGTGCAGCCCGGCAGCCTGGCCAGGTGTCCGACCATCGAGTGAAGGGTTCGTCCCCACGAGATCCCGAGGACGTCCTGCGGTTCGAGCGTCTGGGTCAGAAGCTCGGCGCAGGCCCGGCCGAGCTGGGCTCTCTTGAACTCATCCGGTCCGTCGATGACCCGAACCACCAGCGCGTCCCGCAAGCCGTGGCGCGCCGCAAGCTCGATCGACAGGTCGATGTCGAATTCCGGTGGCCCTCCGATCTCGATCTTGACGATCCCCTCCCGACGGGCCGCATCCAGCAGGCGCGCGACCTTGAAGCGGGAGATGCCGAGCTCCTCGGCGATCTCGCTCTTGCTGGCCCCGTCGACGAAGTAGCGACGCGCGGCGAGAACGGTGTTTACCGCCTGCAAGCGAGTAGCTCCCTCGTACCTGACTGACGGGTTCATTGCACCTCTTGGGGATCACCTGCCGTCATCCGGTCGCTCGACCGCACCCGGGCGACCTCATGGGCTCGGGCATCCTATCACCATCTCATTTGAGCGGCAACCGCTCAAATGAGCGATCGGGGTGGCCCGGCCGAGCGAATCCAGGATCACGCGACGGCCGGCTCCAGCGCGGTCTAGCCTGGCAAGCGAGCCATGACGTAGGCGATTACTGGCTTGATCGTTGATCTCAGGACACGTAGTATGGGAACCAGCAGGAACCAATCGTAAAGATACGAAACATGGTGTCTGCGAGCCGCAGGGCTTTGTTCGTGGTCGCGCGTGGAGTCGGGGGCGGGCTTGGCAGCATTGGTCTCAAGGGGCAGCGTGGACGACAGCGATCACCGGACCGGACACTCCTCGGGTTCGAGCGTCCCTGTCGTCAACACGCACATCCACTTGCCGCCCAACTTCTCTGCCTTCGCGTCCGCCGAGGAAGCGATCCATTTCGCCGCATCAGACGGCGTGACGGCCGTCGGCACTGCCAACTACCACGACTTCCGTGTCTACCGGCGGTTTGCCACGGCCGCAGCGGCGGCGGGCATCGTGCCCCTTTTCGGGGTCGAGATCATCACGCTGATAGAAGGCCTGGACGGCCATGACACGCTCGTCAACGACCCGACCAATCTCAACCGGATGTACCTCTGCGGCAAGGGCCTGTCGCGCATAGACCCGTTACCTTCCTCCGCCGCCCGCCGCATGGCCGAGATGCGCGCAGCGAGTGACGCCCGGATCCAGAGAATGACGAACCTCGTCGCCGAGCACTTCGGACGGGTCGGGCTGGACGGGGGTTGGACGGCCGACCGGATAGCCGGATCGGTTGCCCAGAGGTGCGGTGTCCCGATCGGATGGGTCGCGCTCCAGGAGCGTCACGTTGCGCAGGCGTTCCAGGAGCTGCTCTTCAGGGAGGTCGCACCGGGGGGCCGCGCAGCGACGTTGGGCCGTTTGTTCGGCTCGCCGGTCAGCATCGACACGAGCGACGCCCTTGCGGTCCAGGAAGCGATCCGTTCACACCTGATGAAGGCCGGCAAGCCGGCGTTCGCTCCCGAAGCTGCCGTGTCGTTCGACGGCGCGTATCGGTTGATCCTGGAGCTGGGCGGCATCCCTTGCTACCCGATCCTGGCAGACGGCGCCTCGCCCATCTGCGGATTCGAGGATCCCCCTGAGGCGCTCGTGGAGCGGCTCCTGGGTCTGGGCATCTACTGCGCCGAACTGATCCCGGTTCGAAACCGGCCGGAGGTGGTCGATCGGTACGTCACCACTCTTCGGCGCGCCGGCATCGTAGTCATGGCGGGGACGGAACACAATACTCAGCGCATGATCCCCCTGCACCCAACGGCCCTGGACGGTGAAACCCTGTCCGAAACGGCGCGCCATGCATTCTGGGAAGCTACGTGCATCGTGGCGGCTCACCAGGAGCTGTCCGGGTCCGGCCGACCGGGGTACGTCGACCGAGATGGGGCACCCGTCGCCGGGTTCGCCGACGGCGAGGCGCGCATTCGGCACTTCCGCAACATTGGCGCAGATCTCATTGCCATTCGGTCTGCTTCGAGGATCCAAGCGTGAACAACCAGTCGGCGTCGCAACGTCCGTCAGTCGCGCATGCCCTGCTGCGCGACGTCGTGGCCCTGTCCCACCGGTTTGGGCACGACCCGGAGTTCGCCCGCGGCGGAGGCGGCAACAGCTCGGTCAAGGCCGATGGGATTCTGCACATCAAGCCCAGCGGGACGTCCCTTTCGACGCTCACGCCCGAGTCGCTCATCGCCCTCGATATCGCGCCGTTGCTCGACCTCCTCGAGCAGTCCCCCCGGAGGCCGGTAGCCGGCGGCACGGACGAGGTGTTCGAGGTTGCGGTCGCGGCGAGGGTGGGTCAGGCGGACGACAGGCGACCGTCGGTCGAATTGCTGTTCCACGCCCTCCTTCCGCAACGCTTCGTCCTGCACACGCATCCATCCACGGTGAACGCCCTGACCTGCGCGAGCCGTGGAGCCGAGATCGCGGAGCGCCTCTTCGGTGGGAGCGTGCTCTGGGTGCCCTACACGGATCCAGGGCTGTCGCTCGCCCGCGCCATACGCGATGCCAGGCGAAGTCACGAACAACGCACCAAGGCGCCTGCCCCGGGAACGATGCTCCTCCAGAACCACGGGCTCATCGTGGCAGGGGACACGCCGGCCGAAATCGAGGAGGCCTGCGTTGGCCTGGTGGCCGACATCAAGTCGCATCTCGCCGGCCTCCCGGCCGTGGACTGGGGTGACCTGGGGCAATTCGAGCCAAGCCGGGCTCGGATGGCGTTGCGCGTCGTCGGTCCCACCCTGCGGGCGCTCCTCGCGACGGGCGAACGACTCAAGGTCGTGACGTTCGACGATTCGCCGCTCGCCGTCGCGGCCGCGGGATCGGCACTGGGCCGTGGTTTCGCGCTGGGCGGCCCCCTGACCCCGGATCAGATCGTCTACGCCGGCTCGTTCCCACTCGTTGTCGAACTGGCGGCGGATGCCTCGGCGGACCAGGTGGTCGACACTCTCGCGCGTGCAATAGCTGAGCGACGGGCATCGGGAGCCGGCGAACCGATCGTGGTCATGGTGCCCGGGCTGGGGCTGTTCGCGGCGGGCGAAACCTATGCGCTCGCCGACACGGCCCGAGAGGTCTATCTCGACGCAATCGGCGTGTCCGTCGATGCCCATCGGCTGGGCGGCGTCCGCCCGCTCGCGGACAAAGAGCGGCAATTCATCGAGCAATGGGAGGCCGAGGCCTATCGCAAGCGGGTTGGGGCCGGCGCAACGATATCCGGCCGGGCGCGCGGTCTCGTCGCGGTCGTGACCGGGGCCGCCCAGGGTTTCGGGCTTGCGATCGCCGCCGACCTGGTCGCCCAGGGCGGACACGTGGTTCTTGCCGATATCAACGCCGCCCAGGCGGAGCGCGAGGCGGGGGCCCTGGCATCGGGCGCCGGCCCCGGGCGAGCCGTGGGCGTGCGGCTGGACGTTACCGACGATGCTTCGGCCGAGGCCTGCTTCGACGAGATCGTGCGCCGCTACGGCGGGCTGGATCTGCTCGTCTCCAATGCCGGCATCCTTCGAGCCGGCAGCGTCACGACCCAGGGCATTGCCGAGTTCGATGCCGTCACGCGCGTCAACTACAGGGGTTACTTCCTGTGCGTCCGGCATGCCGCACCCATCATGGCCCGCCAGCACGGGGCCCGGCCCGAATACTGGGGCGACATCGTCGAGATCAACTCGAAGTCCGGGCTCGAGGGCTCGAGCCGCAACTTCGCCTACGCGGGCAGCAAGTTCGGAGGCATCGGGCTGACGCAATCCTTCGCCCTGGAACTGGTCTCGGACGGAATCAAGGTGAATGCCATCTGCCCCGGCAACTTCCTCGATGGGCCGCTCTGGGCCGACCCGGACAACGGGCTCTTCGTTCAGTACCTTCGGGAAGGCAAGGTCGCCGGCGCGCAAACCGTCGACGACGTGCGGCGCTACTACGAGGAGAAGGTACCGATGGGACGCGGGTGCGAACCCGCGGACGTCCTCGAGGCCCTGTACTACCTGGTAGCGCAGCGGTACGAGACCGGTCAGGCCATCCCGGTCACCGGTGGCCAGGTAATGCTGCGATAGCGAGGACCAGGGCGTGAACCAGAAGGAGCCGGCTCGGCGGCCCCTGCCCGCGACCGAACACGCGATGCAAATCGTGGACGCAGGCCGGATCGTGCACAACCGGAACAAAGCCGTGCCTCTTCCTGGCCCGCATCAGGTCGTCGTCCAGATGGAAGCCTGCGGGCTCTGCTTCTCCGACACGAAGCTCCTTCATGCGTTCAGCAGCCACCCCCGCAAGAGCGTCGTCCTGTCAGGGCTCGACGCCGGCGTGCTGGCGGAGATCCCGTCCTACGTTCCGGGAGGACTTCCCACGGTTCCCGGGCACGAGCCCGTTGGGCGTATCGTCGCCGCCGGCGAACAGGTGCGCCGCCATCGAGTGGGCGAGCGCTGCCTGATCCAGACCGACTACCGGCAGCTTACGACGGTCGCGGCGAACGCCGCCTTCGGCTACAACTTCGAGGGCGGGCTGCAGCAGTACGTGGTGCTGGACGAGCGCGTGATCATCGAGCCCGGGACCGACGAGAGGTTCCTGATACCTGTCGGCGAGGAACCCAGCGCGTCGGCCGTGGCCCTGGTCGAGCCATGGGCGTGTGTCGAAGCTTCCTATGTCTATCGCGAGCGGCGCGGGCCGCTCTCAGGCGGCCGTCTGCTCGTCGTCGCGGATGCAGCCCATCCCGTCGGCAGCATCGCGGCCGTGATCGAGCACGCCAGGCCGGCCCGGGTCACGGCCGTCTTGGCCGAAACAACACAACAGAGGACCATCATGGCGGCGGCGGACCCAGCCGTCACGATCGCCGCCGATATCGCCTCTTTGCCCAGGCAATCCTTTGACGACATCGTCTACTTCGGGGCCGATGCTGGCACGATCGAGGCGCTCGCGGACCTCCTGGCGTTCCAGGGCATCATCAACATCGTCACCGGGGGCGACTCCATCGGTCGCCCGATCGCCCTCGACATCGGCCGCGTGCACTACGACCTGACGCGCTGGGTTGGCACAACGGGCGAATCCGCCGGCGACGGCTACACGGCGATACCGGAAGATGGAGAGCTCCGCGCCGGCGACCGCATGGCCGTGATCGGAGCCGCGGGACCGATGGGCCTGATGCATGTCGTCCGGGCGGCCTCGGCCGGCTGGGACGGTCTGTCCATCACCGCGCTCGACATCGACGACGCACGCCTCGGCCACCTCGGCCGGGCGGCCGGGCAGATCGCCCGATCACACGGGGTGGGCCTCGCTGTAGTCAACTCGAGCAACCGCAAGGTCGAGCCCGGGTTCAGCTACATCGCGCTGATGGTCCCGGCACCGCCGCTCGTGGGCGAGGCGGTCGCGCTTGCCGGCCCGGGCGGCCGCATCAACATCTTCGCCGGCTTCGCCAGCGGCACTCGCGCCCAGATCGATCTAGACAGCTATCTGGATCGGCGGTGCTACTTCCTCGGCACGAGCGGCTCGGGTATCCCGGACATGAAGGCGGTCCTCCGCAAGCTCGAAAGCGGCGAGCTCGACACGAACATCTCGCTCGATGCCGTGGCCGGCTTCGAAGGAGTCGCCGACGCTCTCGCAGCCATCGAGGGTCGCACCGCGGCGGGCAAGATCATGGTGTATCCCTCCCTGCCCGAGCTCGGGCTGGTGCGTCTCTCGGAACTCGGTGAGCGATTCCCCACCGTCGTCGCCGCCCTCGATGACGGTCGCTGGACGAAGGCGGCCGAACAGGAGCTCCTGCGCGTGGCGAGCTCGTCCGAGGCGCCGGCGTGAAGTCGCTTCGGCTCTACGGGCCGGGCGACATCCGCCTGGTGGAGGAGGCGCAGCCGGCCCCCGGGTCGGGCGACGAGCTGGTCCGCGTAACGGCGGTAGGTATCTGTGGTTCGGATCTCCACTGGTACGCCGAGTCGGGGATCGGCGACGCCACGCTGTCGCGGCCGATCGTCCTGGGTCACGAGGCCGCGGGCATCATCGAGTCAGGGCCCGGCCGCGGCCGGCGGGTTGCGATCGATCCGGCCATTCCGTGCGAGGCGTGCGAGCAGTGCCGGGCCGGGCACGCGCATTTCTGTCGGGCCCTTCGCTTCGCCGGCGACGGCACCACCGACGGCCTGCTGCGCGAGTACGCGGCCTGGCCCGGACGGAGCCTGGTTCCCGTGCCCGACAGCCTGAGCGACACGGATGTGGCCATGCTCGAGCCGCTCGGGGTCGCCCTCCATGCCGTCCGGCTTGGAGGGATCCAGCCGGGCGCACGTGTCGGCGTATTCGGCTGCGGGCCGATCGGGCTGTTCCTGATCCGGCTCGCTCGTGTGTCCGGTGCCACCGCGATCCTCGCCACGGACGTGCTGCCTCATCGGGTCGCGGCCGCGCGCGAGGCCGGCGCGACCGTTGCGGCGCTCGTCGCCGCGGGCTCCGAGCGGGCCGAGATGCTGGCGGCTACGGGCGGGCATGGTGTGGACGTTGCCTTCGAAGCTGCCGGCGACGACGACGCAGTCGAGACCTCGATGGCACTGGCCGCTCCGGGCGGCACGGTGGTCATCGTCGGGATCCCGGCTGTGGACCGGATGGCTTTCACCGCGTCCACGGCTCGCCGAAAAGGCCTCACGATCAAGCTCTCTCGCCGCATGAACCGCGTCTACCCGGAAGCCATCCGGCTCGTCGACTCGGGACTGGTGGACGTTCGCTCGGTCGTGACGGCGAGCCACCCGCTGACCGAATTCAAGGCCGCTTTCCACGCTGCCTCGGCCCGAGAGGGACTCAAGGTCGTCGTGCGGCCCTGACCCGCGCCGGCTTCGCGGCCCGCCCCGGCCGACACCGGCCGCAGGTCACACCAGGGTGGTCTTGACGTCGAAAGCGGTGACGACGGCCTGCAACTCATCGAGCGTCAGGCCTTCCGCCCGACCGCCGATCACCAGGTCCATGTACTCGTAGTTGGCCGCAGCTTCGGCGTACTCGATCCGATCGACGGCTCTCTTCACGGAGATGTCGGAACGTGCCATCACGCCGTGCTTTGCCCACACGGTGATGCGGTGCGCACGCAGGCTCATGACATTCGCCTGCATCAGTTGAGCGGAGCCGGGCAGCATGAACGGCAGGGCCCCGATCCCTGCCGGCAGGTTGATGATCGTCTCCGGTTCCCATCGCAGGAGGCGCCGGTTCAGGTAGACCTCGTCCCGGTAGTCGGGGATCTGGCTCAGGTAGGTCAGGTGCCGTGGCTGGGCGTGAACGACGGCGTGGAAGTTGGTGCCGGTGCGCTCAACCGTGTCGTCGTGGACGGCGAGGTGCGAGTTCCACTCCGACGTGAGGCGATCGAAGAGCCGGTTGTGGGCCGTGTGGAGCATGCCCGTGGTGCCGTCCGGCGAGATGCGGACGACGCCGAGATTGGCGGTCGGGTCTACCTCGATCTCACGGAGCCGGCGCCCGGACCCCGTGACGATTACGAAGTTGTTGGCCAGATGGGGAGCCGGTTGAGGCAGTTCGATTTCCTCGGTGATCGGGAATCGTCTGCGAACCTCAATCGGCCATCCGACATACACGGAGATGTTGCCGGCCGCTCCTTCGCTGGCTTCGATGGCGGCCACGTGGCTGCCGCCCGCTCCGATGGAGACGAGGATTTCCTCCAGGTCCGGGAAAGGTTCCGTCAGTGCCATGTCGCCGTAGACCTCCTGCCGTGGACGCCGCCTGCCGCCGGCGGCGCACGGCACCTGGATCGTAGTCTTCTTCCCGCTCCCGGCCCTGGTTGCGGCGAGGTTCAGTCGAGGCGGAATACCTCGTCAAGGCGGCGGTGGAAGCCGGTTGCCGGATCGATGCAAGGGTTGATCAGAGCGGCCATGTCCGCCTGCCAGCGAGCGTTGATCGGAGCCCTGTCCATCATGGACCGGAAGCGTGTGAAGTCGTCGACTTCGAGCACGCCGAAGAGATCGTCGCCATGCAGATAGATGGAGTAGTTGTGAGCTCCCGCTGCCCGAAGCGCGTCCAGCATCTCCGGCCAGACGGCAGCGTGGCGTCGCCGGTACTCGGCCTCTGCTCCGGGGAGAAGCTTCATCGCAAAGGCGATACGTTCCATTGGAGCCCCTTCAAATAGCCGACCCCGGCGCCGGAAGGTCCGGGCCGGGGTCGGCGAGAGCGACTAGGAGATCGTGGCTAGAACCCGAAGGACGTCACGAACGAATCGATGTTGTCCTTGTTGAAGACGAACGGAGGGCCGAGAACGACGACGCCGTCGGCGCCGATCGTGTAGTCAACGCTGCCGGAGGCGAACTTGACCGTGAACTTCTCGCCCGGGGTGCCCTTGATCGTCCCGTTGATGAGGTCAACGGCGACGGCGTACGCGAGGTAGCCGAGGTCGGTGACGTTCCAGAGGGCGAATTCGGGGGCCTGCCCGCCCTTGACGTAGTCAACCATGCCCTTGGGGGTGCCGAGGCCGGTGACGAAGACCTTACCGGTCTTGTTCTGGGCCTTGACCACCTGCGCTGCGGCAACGATGCCGACGGTCGTCGGGGCAATGATGACCTTGAGATTCGGGTGAGCAGTGAGCAGCGCCTGGGCCTGCGTCGTGCTGACCGCAGGATCGTCGTTGCCGTAGACGACGCCGTCGAAGACGAGCTTCGAGTACTTGGCGTCCTTCAGGGTGGTCTTCATGGCGTCGATCCAGGCATTCTGGTTCGTCGCGGTCTGGGCGGCCGAGAGGACGGCGATCTCGCCGGTGCAGCTCGGAGCTTCGTCGCAGGCCATGTCCGCGAGGCCCTTGCCGATACCAGCGGTGTCGGCCTGGTTCACGAACACGTTGTAGGCGCCCTTCGCCGGGCTGGAGTCGTAGCCGACGACCTTGATGCCGGCGGCCATGGCAGCCTGCAGGGCCGGGGCGATGGCAGTCGCGTCGTCAGCGGAGACGAGGATCGCCGATGCCTTCTGGGTGGTGGCGGTCTGGATGAACGGGATCTGCTGCGTCGCATCTGCGGCGCTGGGGCCGACCTGGGTGACCGCGCCGCCGAGATCCTTGGCAGCATTCTGGGCGCCCTTGAAGGCGACGTCGAAGTACGGGTTGTTGACCTGCTTCGGGATCATCACGACCGTGATCGGGGCGGCCGTCGGGGCCGGCGTCACGGGAGCCGCGGTTACAACCGGGGCAGCGGTTACGGGGGGTGCAGTGACGGGGGCAGCGGTAGGCGTCGCCGCCGCCGAACTACAACCTGCTACGAAAATTGCGAGCGCCACGGCTGCGGCCGCCCGCGGAACACGATGGAACATTGACCGAATCCTCCTTTGAGCATTGAGGAGCACTGGGGGGCTCCTTCTTCCAACGACTTGGAATGTCGAGCAAATCCTCCCTTCGAGCGTTATCGAACGGCCTCGCCAGGCGCCGGGCCCTGCGCTTGTCGCGGTCGACCTATGTGCAGGCGGTCGACCAGTGCCCGAGACTGACGAGCTAGTTGGGGAGCGATGACCGAGACGATCAGAAGCAGGCCGATGGCCACGTTCTGGTACTCGCTCGAGACACCGGCCAGGCGCAGCGCGCTCTGAAGCGCTGCTAGAGTGAATACGGCCAGGATGACGCCAGGGATCGTTCCCTTGCCGCCGTTGATGTCGACGCCGCCGAGCACGGCGATCATGACGACCGTCAGCGTCAGCCCTGTGCCGTTGTCGGACCGGACGCTGTTGTATCGCAACGCCAGCACGATGCCGGCGAACGCGGCCACCATTCCCGAGACGGCAAATAGAGCCGTCCTTAGGGTGGCGACGCGAACGCCCGAATAGCGAGACGCGTCCTTGTTCTTGCCGATGGAGAACACCTGGCGTCCGATCCACGTGAGGTGGATGACGGCGGTGAAGACCACTGCCAGGATCAGGAACGCGAGGAGTGTCCAGGGAACCTGCGTGCCCGGCACGTAGCCGAAGCCGAAGGCGGTGAATTCGGGAGGGAAGTTGGTCACGTAGCTCGTACCGAGTACGGCGTTGGCCAGCCCGCGGTAGAGAGCCAGCGTCCCAAGGGTCACGACGAGGGCCGGCAGCCCCCAGCGCGTGACCAGCAGGCCGTTGAAGAGGCCTCCCAGCATGCCGACGACGAGCACGATGGGGATGCCCAGCTGCAGCGGGATGCCTGCCGCCCACAAGACCCCGAGGACGGCGCCAGACAGACCGACCATCGATTCCACCGAGAGGTCGATGTCGCCGGTGATGATGATCGGGGTCATGGCCAGGGCCATGATCGCGACCTCCATCGTGCCGCTGATCGAAGCCCCGAAGTTGGCCGAGTTCCAGAAGTCGGGCTGGATGAAGAACGGAGAGATCTGCGAACCCCACCACACGATGGCGGCGAGGATGAGGACCAGGAGCACTTCCCAGCGGGCGATCAGCCTCAGGATGCTGCCTGCGCCAAGCAGGGGGCTGCCCGGGCGGCGGCCGGCAGGAACCGGAGCCGGCGTCGTGGGGACCGATGCGGCGTCCGAAGGTTGGCTCACGGCTCGTGGATCCTGTGTCATCGGATTCGACTCCGGGCTTTGGCACGCTGCGTCCGCACCTGGATGAGCGCGTCGGTGGATACCGCGAAGAGGATCACGGCGCCGTAGATCAGCTGGAGCCACTCCTGTGGAGCGCCCAGGAGGATGAGGGCGTTGTTGATCAGGCCCAGGAAGAGCGCTCCGAGGGCAGCCCCGATCACGGTCCCGGAGCCACCGGAGATCGAGACTCCGCCGACCACGACCCCGGCAATGACCGCCAGCGATTGGCCGGATGCGGAGTTGGCGTAGATGGCGCCGTAGTTGATGCCCCACAAGACGCCCGCGATGCCGGCCATCATGCCGCTCAGCGCAAAGGCCAGGAAGATCGTCGAACGTGAGTGAACGCCGATCGTTGCGGCGGCCTCCGCGTTGCTGCCGACGGCATAGAACAGGCGACCCAGGATGGAGTACCGGAGAACCACCGCCATGACGGCTACGACGGCGACCGCCAGGATCACGAACAGCGGGATGCCGAACAAGCTCTGGCTCGCGGGGTTGGTGTAGCCATCGGGCAGGTCGTTGAGGTTGATCTCCTTGCCGTTCGCGACGACGAAGCACAGGCCGCGGAAGATGCTGATCGTGCCGAGCGTGGCCACGATCGAGGGCACCTTGAAGACGGCGACGATGATGCCGTTGCACATGCCCAACGCGAGGCCGAGCCCGATGCCGCAGAGCCACGCCGCCTGAACGGGGAGCGCGTGTTCCTTGAGGAGCAGGCCCACGGTGAAGGCGACCACGCCGATCGTCGATTCTACGGACAGGTCGATGTTCTTGGTCAGGATGACCAGCGTTTCGCCGACGGCCGCGATGGCGATAATCGCCGCGAGCGTCGTAACCGGCCCCAGGTTGTCGGTCGTGAGGAAGTTGGGGGCGAAAACGGCGACGATGGCCGACAGCACGACGATGACCCCGGCGAGAGTCAATTCGCGGGATCGCGCGAGCCCGCCGATCAGGGCTCCGACGCGGTTGCGCTGGCTGTTCGCCACCGCGACGTTAGTCGCCACTCGCCTTACCCTCCGCTACCTGGCCCGTGGCCGCAAACATGACCCGCTCTTCAGAGGCCTCGGCCCGCGGGATCTCGACCGCGACGCGGCCCTCGTGAAGAACGAGGATCCGATCGCTCATGGCGAGGACCTCCGGAAGCTCGCTCGAGATGAGGACGATCCCGAGCCCCGAGGCCGCCAGGTCGGAGATGATCCGGTGGACCTCCACCTTTGCGCCGATGTCGACGCCGCGAGTCGGCTCGTCGAGGATCAGCACCCGCGGATTGGTGGCCAGCCATTTCGCGATGACGACCTTTTGCTGGTTGCCTCCAGAGAGCGCTTCGATGAGCTCGGCGGCGCCGGTCGAACGGATTCGCAACCGGTCGATGTATCCCTGGGCCAGCCCTCGCTCACGACTGCTGCGGAGGAACAGGCGCGGGAATAGTCGCGGCAGGATCGGCAGGGTCACGTTCTGCGCAATCGAGAAGCCCTCGACCAGGCCATCCAGGTGCCGGTCTTCCGGGACGTACGCGAGGCCGGCTCCCAGCGCTGCCGAGGCGTTCGCGAAGCGGACACGCTTGCCGTCGAGCAGCACCTCGCCGGCATCGGCCCGATCGAGCCCGAAAAGCACGCGGGCCACCTCGGTACGACCCGCCCCGACGAGGCCGGCGAGGCCCACGATCTCGCCCGACCGGACGGAGAAGGAGATGTCACGGAATGCGCCCGTTCGAGTCAGGTTGCGAACCTCGAGCAGCACGTCGCCGATCTTCGCGGCGCTCCTCGGGAACAGCGACACGGAACGGCCGACCATGTGGCGAACGAGATCGGCGGCGGTGAGTTCCGACGTCGGCGCGGTGATGACGTGGCGTCCGTCACGGAGGACGGTCGCACGGTCGCACAGGTCGAACACCTCTTCCAGGCGGTGGCTCACGAACAGGACGGCCACGCCGCGGTCGCGGGTCTGGCGAACGATGGCAAAGAGCCGCTCGACCTCGTGCGCCGAGAGGGAGGCCGTCGGCTCATCGAGGACCAGCACACGCGCTTCGATCGAAAGCGCCTTGGCGATTTCGATCAGTTGCTGATCGGCCATCGAGAGACCGCGGACGACCTCTCCGGAATCCATGTGGACGCTGAGGCTCTCGAAGATCTTGTCCGCGGCCCGCCGCATCTCTCGCCAGTTGACACTACCCAGCCCGCCCGTTGGGGCGTGGCCCATGAAGACGTTCTCCGCGACGGTCAGGTCCGGGAAGAGACGTGGCTCCTGGTGGACGACGGCGATGCCCCGGGAGCGCGCATGGGCGGGCCCGTGGAGCAGCACCGGCTTGCCGTCGAGAACGACTGTGCCGGAATCGGGCTGGTACATGCCGGCGAGCACCTTCACCACCGTGCTCTTGCCGGCTCCGTTCTCGCCGACGAGTCCGTGGATCTCGCCGGCAGTCAGGTCGAGCGACACGTCCGCAAGGGCCTGTGTGGCCCCAAACCGTTTCGAGACACCCGCCAGGGCAACGGGCGGCACGCCGCTCGGCCTTGCGGTGCCATCGATCGCCGTAACGGGCCTCATCTCAGTCATGCCAGCGTGTCCTTCGCTGTTCGAGTGGAACGACGCCCGGCTCGACGCTCCGACGCCTTGTCGCCGGTGGGCGCAATGTGCACGGCAATCCGCCGCCGGCGAAGCTCGTCGGCGATGTCTCCCGGCGCCCCCTCGTCGGTGACGACCGCCGTCAGCCTGTCGGTGGCGCAGAAGGTCGCGAACGCTGACCGGCCCCATTTCGTGTGGTCTATCAGCGCGACGACTTCGCTGGCCTCGTCGACGATCAACCTCTTGATCTGCGCTTCATCGTCCGTCGCGTCGCTCAGACCCGTGTCGAGGGTGAAGCCGGCCGCGCCCATGAACGCCTTCTGGATGTTCACGTTCTCGAGCAGTCCTCTGCCCAGGGGCCCGACCACCGAGAGCGCCTCCCAGCGGACGAAGCCGCCCGGCATTGCGACCGTCACGCCCGGATGGCCGGCGAGCTCGGTGGCGATGCGAAGTCCATTGGTTATCACCGTGAGGTGAACCCAGCCACCCCGTGCCTTCAGGCGCCTGGCCATGGCCAACGCGGTCGTGCTTGCGTCGAGGGCGATGCTTTCGCCGTCTACGACCAGGGCTGCCGCGGCCGCCCCGATCCGCTCCTTCTCTTCGCGTTGGAGACGCTCGCGGACCTCGAACGCACGCTCCGGCCGACTCCGGCCCGGCGCCAGAGCGCCTCCGTGGGCCCGCACGACACGCCCCTCGTTCTCGAGCGCATGGAGATCCTTGCGGATCGTGACCGCGGAGACGCCGAACCGTGCCGTGAGGTCGGCGACGAGCGCCCGGCCGTTCTCTTCGACGATCCGGGCGATGAGCTGCTGGCGCTCGCGTGCGAACACTTCCGGGTGATCGCTCGATTCCATCTGGACGCCGACTCTCCTCAGGAAATGCCCGATTCGTTCGCTGTGGGCAAGGCGAACGATTGCGTATTCCGACAGTAGTTGAGAAGCAATCGAACTGTCAACAAGGAGATTGAAACAATTCGGAACCTGTGGCAAGCTGCCGACTATCGCCGTGCAGGGCCGCCGGAGGACTCGGTCGCCCGGGACCCGCCCGACCCAGGAGCCTTCGCTAGCCAGACAGGGATGGAGCCGACCGTGACCTCAACGATTGCGCAAAGTGGCTCTGCAGGAGCCGCTCTTCGAACCCAGAGGATCGAGCTCCCGTCGTGGGCATTCGGCAACTCAGGGACGCGGTTCAAGGTCTTTGCCCAGAAGGGAGTTCCGCGAACTGCCTACGAGAAGATCGATGATGCCGCACAGGTGCATCGCTTCACGGGCGTCGCGCCGACCGTCGCGCTCCACATTCCATGGGATCGCGTCGACGACTTCGGCGACCTGGCGCGGCACGCGGCCGAAAAGGGCGTCGCGCTGGGAACCATCAATTCGAACACGTTCCAGGACGACGACTACATGCTCGGCAGCGTCTGCCACCCGGATGCTCGAGTCCGCCGCAAGGCCGTCGACCACCTTCTGGAGTGCGTCGACGTCATGGACGAGACCGGGTCGCGCGACCTGAAGCTGTGGTTCGCCGATGGCACCAACTACCCCGGGCAGGACGACATCCGGGCTCGCCAGGACCGGCTGGCTGTGTCATTACAGCAGGTCTACAAGCGGCTCGGGCCCGACCAGCGAATGGTCCTCGAGTACAAGCTCTTCGAACCCGCCTTCTACCATACCGACGTTCCGGATTGGGGCACGTCGTTCGCGCACTGCGTGGCCCTGGGACCCAAGGCGAAGGTGGTCGTCGATACGGGCCACCATGCGCCGGGCACGAACATCGAGTTCATCGTCGCCTCGCTGCTCCGCGCGGACAAGCTCGGTGGTTTCGACTTCAACTCGCGCTTCTACGCGGACGACGACCTCATGGTCGGCGCGGCCGATCCCTTCCAGCTGTTCCGGATCATGCACGAGGTGGTGAAGGCGGGGGCGCTCCGGCCGGAGTCGGGCGTTGCCTTCATGCTCGATCAGTGCCACAACCTCGAGCCGAAGATCCCGGGCCAGATCCGAAGCGTCATGAACGTCCAGGAGGCCACCGCGAAGGCGCTGCTCGTGGACCAGAAGGCGCTCGAGACGGCGCAGAAGACAGGCGACGTCCTCGGAGCGCACGCTGTGTTGATGGACGCGTATGAGACCGATGTGCGCCCGCTGCTGAGGCAGGTGCGTGTCGAGATGGGTCTCGACCCCGATCCCATGGCCGCCTTTGCCCGTTCCGGCTACGCGGATCGAGTCGCGGCTGAGCGGGTCGGCGGGCAGCAGGCCGGATGGGGTGCATGAGAATCGAGACGGGATTTCGCACGTCGAGGCAAGCTCGGAGCCTCGTTGCGGAACCGGCGGCGACGTTGCCACGGTGACGGGCAACGTCGCCGCCGTCGATCTCGGCGCGTCCTCGGGGCGCGTCATGGTGGGCCGCGTCGGCTCGGACACGCTGGAGCTCGAAGAGGCCTACCGCTTCCCGAACGATCCGGTGGCTTTGCCCGACGGCCTCCACTGGGACGTCCTGCGGCTCTATCACGAGATCACCGAAGGCCTGCGACGCGCGGCCCGGCTGGCACCCGGGCTCTCGAGTGTCGCGGTGGACGGTTGGGGAGTCGACTACGGCCTGATCGATCCGGCCGGCCGGCTCCTCGGCAACCCCTACCACTACCGCGACGCGCGCACGGCCGCCGGGGTGGAACGGGTCCACGCCCTGGTGTCGCGCGAGCACCTGTACTCGAAGAGCGGCACCCAGTTCATGCCCATCAACACCGTCTACCAGCTCGCGGCCGCGCTGGGGACGGCGGAACTCGAAGCGGCGAACGCCCTTCTTCTCGTTCCCGATCTCATCGGCTACTGGCTGGCAGGTGGCATCCACGCCGAGGCGACCAACGTTTCGACGACCGGTCTCTTCGATCCGGTCGCCGGTTCCTGGGCCCTGGACCTCGTCGACGAGCTCGGCCTGCCCGCCGCGATCCTGCCCGGCCTCGTTCACGCCGGTGACCCACTCGGCGCGATCAGGCCGGAGGTGGCAGCCGAGACGGGACTTCCCGGAACGACGGCGCTCACCGCCGTCGGGTCCCACGACACCGCATCCGCCGTCGTAGGTATCCCTGCGGAAGACGACCGGTTCGCCTATATCTCGTGCGGGACGTGGTCGCTGGTCGGCGTCGAGCTGGGCGCTCCGATCCTGGGAGAGGCCAGCCGGCAGGCCAATTTCACCAACGAGCTTGGGGTGGACGGCCGGATCAGATACCTGCGGAACGTGATGGGTCTGTGGCTGCTCCAGGAATCGGTGCGGGCCTGGGAGCGAGAGGGCGAGCGGGTGGATCTTCCGGCGCTTCTCGCGGCGGCCGCGGAGCTGCCCCCCGGCGGCAGCTTGATCGACGTCGGCGAGCCGGAGTTCATGCCGCCCGGCGACATGCCGGCGCGGATCGCGGCCCGCTGCCGAGCGACCGATCAGCTCGTCCCGGCTTCGCGACCGGCGCTCGTGCGGTGCATCCTCGACAGCCTGGCGGCGGCGTTCGCACTGGCCATCGCCGACTCACGCCGGCTGTCCGGGCTCGACATCCAGGTCATTCACATCGTGGGGGGCGGCAGCCGGAACGACCTTCTATGTCAGCTCACCGCGGACGCCTGCGGCGTCCCTGTGATTGCCGGTCCCGTCGAAGCAACTGCCCTGGGCAATGTCCTGGTGCAGGCTCGCGCACGCGGATTGATCCGAGGCGATCTCGCGACTCTGCGATCGGTCGTCCGGGTGACGCAACCTCTTCGCCGGTTCAAACCGTCGGCCCACGCCCCGACGCCGGTGGCCTGATCCCGGCCGGGCGGTGATCGAGGGCCGGGCAGCCGGTCTCGCCCTGGAGTGTTGGCCGAGCGCTGCGGCGACCGCTCGTGCCTTGACAGCGTGAGGCGCAGAACCTAGCATCAACAAGCCTTTATATAAAGGCTCATTGTTTTGGCCCATGCCGGGTCGCCCGCAAGTAAGTGACTATGGCCGTCGGCCACGTTCGTACGCAGCTTCGCAAAGAGGAGCAAGGAGCAAAGTGAGCGACATGTCGAGCAGCGACGCCGCGAATGTAACGGCGCCGGTCAGCGGCAACGGCAAGAGCCCATCGCGCGGCAAGAAGATCCGGGTCGCCATCGTCGGCGTGGGCAACTGCGCCAGCAGCCTGGTCCAGGGCCGCTACTACTACGAGAACGCGAGCGAGACCGACTTCGTGCCGGGTCTCATGCACGTCAACCTCGGCGGTTACCACGTCCGCGACATCGAGTTCGTGGCCGCCTTCGACATCGACAAGAACAAGGTCGGCAAGGACCTGTCCGAGGCGATCTACGAGAAGCCCAACAACACCATCGTCTTCCAGAAGGTCCCCCACATGGGCGTCCGCGTCGAGCGCGGCATGACCCACGACGGCCTGGGCAAGTACCTATCCCAGATCATCGAGAAGGCCCCCGGGCCCACCGCCGACGTCGTGGGCATCCTTCGGGACAAGAAGGTCGACGTCCTGATCAACTACCTGCCGGTGGGCAGCGAAGAAGCCACCAAGTGGTACATGGAGCAGGCCCTCGCCGCCGGCGTCGGGGTGGTCAACTGCATCCCGGTCTTCATCGCCCGCGAGCCCTACTGGCAGCGCCGCTTTGCCGAGAAGGGCCTGCCGATCATCGGCGACGACATCAAGAGCCAGGTCGGGGCGACCATCAGCCATAGGGTCCTGACCCGCCTGTTCATGGACCGCGGCGTCCGAGTGGACCGCACCTACCAGCTCAACTTCGGGGGCAACACCGACTTTCTCAACATGCTCGAGCGCGAACGGCTGGAGTCCAAGAAGATCTCCAAGACCAACGCGGTCACATCCATGCTCGACTACGACATCGACCCCGACAACATCCACGTCGGCCCCTCTGACCACGTGCCCTGGCTCCTGGACCGCAAGTACTGCTACATCGTCATGGAGGGCACGACCTTCGGCGACGTGCCCCTCAAGTGCGAGATGAAGCTCGAGGTCTGGGACAGCCCGAACTCCGCCGGCGTCGTCATCGACGCCCTGCGCTGCCTGCGCCTCGGCATCGACCGCGGCCTGTCCGGCACGCTCGTGGCGCCCTCGGCGTACCTCAAGAAGAGCCCGCCCATCCAGATGCCCGACGACATCGCCTACAACCGCGTCCAGGCCTTCATCCGGGGCGAGGACAACGAGGCCCTCCACGGCACCGAGACCATCGCCCCGAAGGTCAAGAAGAATGCCCCGGCTCGCGGCGGCAAAGTCGCCGTCGAGGCGAAGTGACTCAGGAGTAGCAGGTAGACCTGCCGTCGGCTCCCCGGGCGCCCAGTGCACCCCGGGGGCCGGCGACGGGTGGCCGCCGGCAGGTTCGAGACGCACCGACCGAGCAGCTGGCCGCCGTGACCGTGCGATCGGCGGCTAGACTCGGACGGTCAAGCTCCCGGCATGTGGAGCGCCTCTTGAGCATCCAACGCGCCCTCGGCGACCGCGGATCCGAGGTCTGGCTCGGTCTCGACCTCGGCACACAGAGCGTGAGGGCCCTCGCCGTCACGGCGAGCGGAGAGATCGTCGGAGCCGGCACGCAGCCGCTTGCGAGCCGGAGATCGGGCGTTCGGCACGAGCAGGACCCGGAGGCGTGGTGGCAGGCCGTCGCGGCCGCATCGTCCGAGGCGATGCAGACACTGCGCCCCGGTGCCGTGCGCGGCGTGGCCGTGGACGCGACTTCTGGAACGATCCTGCTCGTCGACCACGCGGGGAAGCCCCTGACTCCGGGAGTGATGTACGACGACGCGTGGGCCGCCGCGTACGTAGATCGAGTCAACAGGGCAGGTGAGCGGGTCTGGACCGACCTGGGCTACGGCCGCATGCAGCCGTCCTGGGCCCTGCCGAAGCTTCTCTGGCTGCTGGACGAGTACCCGCAACTTCGCCGCGGCGCGCGGCTCGCGCACCAGTCCGATTTCGTCAGCCGGCGCCTCGTGGGGCACGACGTGCCTTCCGACCTGAGCAGCGCGCTGAAGACCGGCGCGCACCTCATCGAGGAACGGTGGCCCGATGAGGTGATGGACGCACTCGGCGTGCCGCCCGATCTGCTGCCGAAGCTCGTTCGCTCTGGGACCGTCATTGGAGCTGTGAGCCGCGCCGCGGCACCGGTGACGGGCATCGCTGCGGGCACTCCCGTCATCGCGGGAATGACCGATGGTTGCGCCGCTCAACTCGGCGCCGGAGCCCTGAGTCCCGGCCGCTGGAACTCGGTCCTCGGCACGACGCTCGTGCTCAAGGGAGTGACTCACGAATTGATGGCCGATCCGCTCGGTGTCGTCTACTCACACAGGGCGCCGAACGGCGACTGGCTCCCGGGCGGGGCATCAAGTTGCGGCGCCGGTCTCATCTCCCGCGACTTCGCCGGTCGCGATCTGGACGAGCTGAGTCGCGCCGCCTCGGCTTGCGAACCGGCCGGGATGCTGGCGTACCCCCTTGCATCCGCAGGCGAGCGCTTTCCTTTCGTCGCGCCGGAGGCGCGGGAATTCGCGATCGGCGGCGACGGCTCCGAGGGTGATCGGTTCGCAGCCATTCTGCAGGGGATCGGTTACGTCGAGCGGCTCTGCTACGACTACCTTGACCTCCTTGGTGCGCCGCTCGACGGGGACCTTCTCCTCACCGGCGGCGCGACGAAGAACGAGTACTGGTGCCAGCTCCGCGCGGACATACTCGGCCGCCCGGTCGCCCTTCCGGACAACTCTGAGCCCGCGCTCGGCATGGCCCTTCTTGCAGCCAGCCCTGGCAGAAACCCGGCCGACGTGGCGGCCGAGATGGTGCGAATCCGCGTGACGATCGACCCGCGTGCAGGCTCGGACGAGCGCTTCTCCGCACCATACGTTGCCCTCGTCGACGAGCTCGAGGGTCGTGGCTGGCTGGGTGCCCCCCTCGCCGCGCACGCCCGCGAACGGGCGGGACTGTGACGGACATCGTCCTGGTTCGGCACGGGGAAACCTTGTGGCACGCCGAGAACAGGTACGCAGGCGTGTCGGAGGTGGAGCTATCTCCGCGCGGACTTGCGCAGGCAGCGCAACTTGCGGCTTGGGCTTCCTCGGCCGAGCTATCAGCGATCTGGTCCTCTGATCTGGGCCGGGCGCTCGCGACCGCGACGCCCTGTGCCGATCGGACGGGCCTGCGGTTGCAGATCGATCCGCGGCTCCGCGAGCTGGACTTCGGTGATGGGGAAGGGCTGACGGCGGAGGAGATGCGCGAGCGATTTCCGGGACCGTTCGCCGCCTTTCGCACCGACCCCGTCGCCCACTACCTTCCGGGGGGAGAGGATCCGGCCGAGGCGGCCCGACGCTTCGTTGCCTGCCTGCACGACATCGCCGACACCCAGCCGGATGGCCGTGTCCTGGTCGTGGCCCACGCCACCATCATCCGCCTGGCCCTGAGCCTGCTCCTCGGGGCGCCCCTCAGTGAATACCGGCAGCTGTTTCCCGCCATCCGGAACTGCGCCCGGACCGAGGTTCGGATGTCGGCTGATCGAGCCGGTCTGCTCCAGTTCAACGTGCCGGTCGAGCCCTGATCCCTCGATCGGATCTTCCGGCCCAAACGGAAACCTGTGGAGGCCACTCGGAGCGGTTGCTACCTGCGGCGATCAGCTCGATCCGGGCGGCTCGCCGGGTCCCGCAGGTTCGGCAGGATCCCACCAGTTGGCCGGCGAACGGAGCGGGTTTGCGCGAGTGATCAGCTCGCGGAAGCCGGCGCGAGGTGGCGAGAAGATGTCCAGGACGAGGCAGGCGGAGCCCAGCGTCCGGCCCGAGTGAGGGACGTCGGGCGGGATGACGTACAGGTCGCCCTTGAGCAGCAGCCGGGTTTCATCGCCGATCGTGAGCTCCATCTCGCCTTCGAGGACGAGGCCGAACTGCTCCTCGGGGTGGTCGTGGGTCGGAAACCCGCGGTCCGGTCCGAAGGTGACGTAGTTGAGGAGCAGGTTCCGTCCGAAGATCGGGCGGAAAGAGACCCCCTCGGCCAGCTCGTAGAGTGTGTGAGCCTCACGCGGGCCCATCCACGCGCCCGTGCCGTCGGCCTCCTGGCTGTCGCTCGCGCGCGGGCGGCTCTCCCGGAAGTACGGCTCCGGGTGGTCGCTCATGCCGCGCGTTCCGGCCCGGCGGCTCGTGCGATCGCCGTGCTCACGGCGCGATGACGATCTTGATCGCGCCGCTGTTGGGATCGTTGAAAGTGGCGATCGCCTGCGCGTAGTCGGTCAGCGCGAACCTGTGCGTAAGGAGCTCGTGGACGCGAACGCGACCCTGCTCCACGAGCGGCATGACGCGTCTCATCTCTCCGGCCGACGCACGGCAGCCGACCAGCTCGAGCTCGTCCAGGACCAGCTTCTGCATCGCGATCTCCACGCCCACGGTGGGGATCCCGACGGCCGCGCACCGCCCGCCGCGCCGGAGCATGCCGAGCGCCCACTGGACGGTCACGGGCACGCCCGCGCACTCGAGAACGACGTCGACGCCAAGACCGCCGGTCATGGCCCGGACAGTCTCGACCGGGTCGGTGGCCTTCGGGTCGACGGTCTCGAAGCCGAGTTCTGCGGCCTTCGCCCTGCGCCGGTCGTTGGGCTCCACGACGATTACGCGTGAAGCACCGCGGACCAGCGCTGCGTCTCCCGAAAGGAGACCGACCGCGCCGCCACCGGTGATCGCCACGACGTCGCCCGGCCCCACTCCGCCCCGGTTGGCGACGTGGAGGGCGATCGAGGCGGGGTCGACGATCGCGCCGTCCTCGAAGCTGATCCCGTCCGGGAGGCTGAAGACGGTCTTCACGCCCTGGACCACGTATGTCGCGTCCGCACCCTGGTAGTTGTGCCCGTACTGCTTGTGCAACCCGGGCTTGCCGTAGTTCTCGCACAGGTTGTAGCGGCCTTCGACGCACTTCTGGCAGAAGCCGCAGGCGTCGTGTGAGGTGCCGGCGACGCGGTCGCCGATCTTCCAGCCGTACAGCTCGGCGCCGGGGCCCAGGGCCGCGATCTCACCGGCCCACTCGTGCCCGGGAATGAAGGGGAAGCTCGGCGGCCAGAAACCGGGGTAGTCGCCGCGAACGAGATGGACGTCCGTGCCGCAGATCGAGACCGCCCGCACCCGGGCCAGGACCTCGTTGGGGCCGGGTCTGGGGGTGGGCACTTCCTGGATCTCGACCTTGTTGGGCTCCAGGACGACGAGGGCCTGCATCGTCGGCGAAACGTCAGGCACGGATGACACCTCCTAGATGATCGCGAGAGGATCGACCATCGACCCCGTTGCCCCCCGGATCTTCAGCGGAAGGGCAACGAACAGGAACTCATAGACGCGGTCCCGGGCCAGCTCCTCCAGGTCCAGGCTCTCCATCAGGTAGATGCCGTTGTCGATGAGCAGCAGCGTGTGGACGGGCTGCGGGTTGCCGGTCGGGCCCGGGTCGGGTGCGGGCTGGACCTCGTACGTCTCCGTGTCGGTGCCGCTGGCGACTACTCCGCGCTCCAGGAGCCACTCCGCGGCGGAGAGGTCGGGCCCGGCGGTCTTGTTGGCCGCCATCTTCTCGGCGTCGGGCCACAGGCTCATGTAGCCCGTGCGAATGAGGACCACGTCCCACGGCTGGACCGTGACGCCCTCCGCCTTGCACATGGCCTCCATCTCGTCGGCCCCGATGGGCGAGCCCTTCGGGAGGTACTCGAGACCACGATGGCCGGCCGCGTCCAGGAGGATCCCACGCGTGAAGAACGGGGGCATCTTGGAAGCGTCTCCGTATAGAGGTCCGAAGTCGGACAGGTGCTCGTCCGGACGGCCGCCTCCGTACCAGTGCATGTCCTCGCCCACGGTCATGTGGGCGAGGGCGTCCATGTGCGCCCCGGAGTGTGATGTGGCCATGATGTACTCGGCCATGTAGCCGAGTCCGGCGTCGTTGACCGGGCCCCACGGCTTCGCACCTGTGACCCGGATGCCGCGCGGCGTCCGATAGTTGAGGACCTGGAACGGCGGATGGCCCGGGAAGAGCGGCATGCCCGGGTAGCGAACCGCCGAGAGCGAGTAGGCGCGACCCTGGCGAACCAGCTGAGCTGCCTTGACCAGCTGACCCGCCGGAATGCCTCCGATCGGTCCGACTTCCTTGCCCACGGTCATGGTTCGTTCCTCCCGGCCGTCTGCCCGTCGCGCTCCTGGAGGGCCCGCCACACCCGCTCGGGCGACAGCGGCAGGTCGCGGATCACAACCCCGGATGCTTCGCGTACCGCGGCGGCCACGGCCGCCGAGACGCAGAGCAGGGCTCCTTCGCTCATGCCCTTGGCGCCATAGGGACCCGGTCCGTCGGCGTTCTCGACGGTCTCGCTGTGCAGCTCCAGGGGCAGGTCCATGCTCGTCGGGATCCGGTAGTCGATGGCGCCCAGGTTACGGACCCGCCCCGTCTCGTCGAAGATGTAGTGCTCCATGAGCGTATGGCCCAGGCCCATGATGGCCGCGCCTTCGTCCTGCATCCGAACCTGCAGGGGGTTGATGGCCTTGCCGACGTCGGAGACGGTGACGTGCCGCACGATGGTGACGTCGCCCGTTCCCTCGTCGACCGAGGCCTCTATGGCCGTGCAGTTGAACTCGAAGAAGGCCGGCGCGCCCTGGAGAGGATGCCCGGGTTCGGCGTCCTTGCGCGTCTCGCCGTTCCCGGTCAGCTCGCCGCCGAGCGCCCCCAGTCCGGGCTTGAGGACCTCGAGGATCGTCAGCTCCCGGTCGGGGAGCTTGACCACGCCTCGATCGACGGTGATCAGCGCCTCATCGACCCCGTGCAGCCGGGCGGCCATCGTCCGGAGCTGCGCCTGGATCGACCGGCAGGCCTTGAGCACAGAGTTGCCCATCAGGACCGTCGACCGGCTGGCCGATGTCTGGGCGTCGTAGGGCACGATCGCCGTGTCGCCCATGACCACCATCACCCAATCCTGGGGCGCGCCCAGCTCCTGGGCGGCGATCTGGGCGAAGACGGTGCGCGCCCCCTGGCCCATGTCGGAGGTGCCGGCATAGACGATGACGCTGCCGTCCGCGAGTAGCCGGACCGTCGAGTACGAGAGACCGGTCGTGGGCCCCGACTTGATGCCGATGGCGATGCCGCGGCCGTGGCCGGCCGGGAGCGGCTTGCCCCACCCGACCAGCTCGCCGGCCTTGCGGACGGTCTGCTCCCAGTCGCCGTCGGCCGGGGTATCCCACGGGATGAAGGCTTCGCCCTTGTGGGCGAGGTTGCGCAGGCGGAGCTCGAGACGGTCGATGCCTAGGGCGCGGGCGGCCTCGTCCAGGTTCGATTCCACGGCCCAGTTGACCTGGGGGTTGCCGAAGCCGCGGAACGCCGTGGACGGAACGGTGTGGGACAGGATCCCGCGGGCCACGATCCTGGCGGCCGGCATGCGGTAGGGCCCGGCCGCGACGTAGCTGCCCTTGTTGACGACGCGATCGGCGATGTCGACATAGGCCCCGATCAGGTAGTCGGCCTCGATGTCCTGGTACGCGAGGGTTCCATCCGAGCGGACGCCGGTTCGGACGTGGACCTCCGCCGCGGCGCGACGAACGGCTTGGAACGTCTCCTCGAGGGTCAGCACGAGCCGCACCGGGCGGTTGGCCCGGATGGCCATGAAGGCGACCACGGGCTCGTACTTGATCTGCTGCTTGCCGCCAAAACCGCCTCCCGGATCAGGTGCGATGACCCGCACCTTGGAGAGGGGCAGGCCGAGGATCCCGGCCATGATTCTTTGGAGCCAGTAGGGATGCTGGATCGTCGACCAGACGGCGATACCGTCGCCGTCTGGGGCGGCCATGTAGGCGTGCGGCTCGATCGCGAAGTGGGTCACGATCGGGAAGCTGTAGCTGTTCTCGATGACGAGGTCCGCGGGCACGGCGTCCACGTCTCCCCAGCCCACCCGGTGCACCCGAATGACGTTGCTGGCGGCCAGCGGGTCACCCGGCCGGAGGGCGGGATCCTGGACGAGCGGGGCCGCCGGGTCGAGGGCGGCCGCGATCGTGAACAGGGCCGGCAGCTCCTCGTACTCGACCCGAACGAGGCGCGCGGCCGCCTCGGCCGCGTCCTTCGTGTCGGCCGCGACCGCGGCCACGGGCTCGCCGTGGTACTTCGTCTCGCCGACGGCGAGCACGGGGCGGTCCTTGAACTGGGGCCCGTAGCGCGGGACGGGCTGCGGCAGGTCGTCGGCGGTGAGGACGATGCGGACGCCCGGGACCCGCTCCGCGGCCGACTTGTCGATGTGGGCGATGCGTGCCCGGGCGACCGGCAGCGTTACGAGCTTCGCGTGCAGCTCGCCGGGGAGGTGCATGTCGGCGACGTATTCCTGGTGGCCAGTGACGCGCGCGTCTCCGCCGACCCGCCACGGCGAGGCACCGACCTTGAAAGCGCTCATTTGGGTGCCCCTTCGGCCGCTGCCATTACCGCCTCGGTGATCTGGACGTAGCAGGCGCATCGGCAGAGGTTGCCGGACAGGCCCTCCTGGACCTCTTCCGGAGTGGGGTGGGGATTGGCGGCCAGCAGCGCCTGGGCGGCCACGAGCTGGCCGGGCGTGCAGAACCCGCACTGGACGGCGCCCTTGTCCAGGAACGCCTCCTGCAGCGGGCTGAGCTCGCCCTCGCGGGCGAGTCCTTCGACCGTCACGATGTCCGCGCCGTCGGCCTCGACGGCGAGCATGAGACAAGAGTCGACGATCCGGCCGTTCACCATCACGGTGCAGGCGCCGCACTCGCCGACGAGGCAGCACTCCTTCGTGCCGGTCAGCTCGAGGTCGTCACGAAGAACGTCGAGCAGAGTGTGATGAACCGCGACCTCGAGCGCGCGCCGGCGCCCGTTGACGGTGATCTCGATGGGAAGGGTGCAGGCCATGCCGCTCATGCCTCCACCTGTCGTTTCGCCGCCAGGCGTTCGATTGCCATCTGCACGGCCCTCGAGCCGAGCACTCGGAGCATCGCCAGGCGGTAGTCCGGGCCGGCTCGCATCGATCGGACGGACGGGCTGGCGCCGGCGAACATCCGCTCGAGAATGGGAGCCTTGGCGCTCGCCGGCGCGTCCGGGTCGGCCAGGGTGCCGCTCTCGTCCACGCGGAGCACGGGTCGCGGCCCGACACTGCCGTAGGCGAGCCGGGTTACCCCGGTCTCATCGACGGCACAGCACAGCGTCACCGAGGCGAGATCGTGGCCGCGCCGCCGCGTGCGCCGAAGGTGGACGGCGCCCGTCCGGTGAGATGGAATGGGCAGCTCGATCGCGGTCACGAGCTCGCCGCGGTCGAGCGTGGTAACGCCGGACCGCACGAAGAACTCGTCGATCGGGATCCGGCGGGTGCCCTTCGGGCCCACGGCCACGACCGCCGCTCCGTAGACGAGCAGCGCCGGCGCCGTGTCGGCGGCCGGCGAGGCGTTGCAGATGTTGCCGGCCAGCGTCGCCCGGTTCCGGATTTGAACGGATCCCACGACGGCCGCCGCATCGGCGAGCGCCTCGAAATGCCGCCTCACCGGCTCACTCGTGGCGATGTCCGCGACGACGGCCGCGGCCCCGATCGTCACGGTTCCGTTCTCCTCGCGGATCGTCGAGTTGATCTCGGCGATCCGCTTGACGTCGATCACGACCGCCGGATGCGCCGACCCGTCGCGGAGACGGATGATCAAGTCCGTGCCGCCCGCCAGAAGGCGCGCGTCCGGGCCATGCGCATCCAGGAGGGCGACCGCCTCGGCCAGGGTAGCGGGTCGCTCGTAGGCGAACGTGTACATGGTGTCGCAACCTCCGCGGCTCAGAGGATCTTGTCGACCTCGTCGAGGAGTACCTGCGGGTTGGCTGCTCGAACGAAGTAGTAGGGCCTGGCGGTGAACCTGGTGACCCACCTGGCTCGGGCGCGACGGAGAGGCTCGGTGTCCACCATCGGCATCGGCCAGTCTGCCGCGAGGAGCTCGTTGAGCAGGAAGTAGTTCTGGAGCGAGTGGAGCGTCTGGAACTGGCGCTCGAATGGGATCATCTCGGCCAGGTTCGGGTCGAAGTTGCCGTCGATCGCAGGCACAACGACGACGTCGACGTTGCTCGGCTCCGTGTATAGCTCCCACGTCGGCATGCCGCCGAAGAACTTGGCGACGCCTGCCTCCGGGGCGGCCTTGTCGGCGCGCTCCGTTCCTTCGGTGCGCTTCTTGATGAACGGCTCCTTGGAGCCCTTCACCGCGCGCCCGGAGTCGTCGACGACGGTTGTCTCGGTGGAGACGAGCAGGGCGCCGCGCCGGCAGGCCTCGATCTGGCCCATGCTCTTGCCGTGGTTCGACTCGCCGCCGAGGAACATCACGGTCTTGCCGCGATACCGGACGGCCGAGGCATGGAACGGGTGGAGCCCTTTGGCCTCCATCCGCAGCGCGAGCATCGCGACCACGACCTTCTGGATCGGACCGGCCGGCCACGGCCCCTCGAACGTGATCTTCCGCCCGTCGCCCGAGACGGACTTCTCGCCGTCCTGGAGCAGCACGATGTCGGGTTCGGAGAGCGTCACCTCGGGCGAGATGCGGACATCCGCCAGCCGGTAGTTGAGGAAGTTCAGGTCCTCGAGGACGTGTTCGCGGGGCTGGCTGCCGTAGACATCCACCCGCAACCTGGCGGTCTCGGCGGACATCTCCTCCGACAGTTGCAGTTGCTCGTTCATGCTCTCCTTCTCCAGGCGGCCCGGGCCGTCCTCGTATGCCCAACTCGGGTCTGTTCGTGGACCTCGGCCCCGGCGGTCTCGGCCGCCGTGGCCCGGTCGCGCCGAACGCCTGCGGCGCCGGCACCGTTGATGTCCGTCTTCGGCCCGGGCCCGGACGGATGGGGCCCGGCTAGCGTCCCCTGGCCGTCGCTCGGGGGCCGCTTTGACTTCTCCTTCGCATGGCGGCATCGACTGCCGTCAGGCGGCGAGTGGGCCTCCTGCCTCCCCCGGGCCGTGAGCTTCCATTCGCAGCGGCACCGTCGTCCGATGCCAAGAGCTCGTCGACCCACGTCTCGCGGAACATGTTGCCCGCCGCCTCGAAATGGAGGTGGTAGGCCTCGTCCGCCTGTCCGGGATCACCGCCCCGCAGGGCGTCAAGGATGGGAAGGTGAAGGTCCGCCATGTGGCGCCGGTTGACGCCCGGGACCACGAGCGTGATGTAGGTGCGGGAGAGCGGCTCGAGATGCCGCCAGACCCGCTCCAGCGTGTGGTTGTTGGAGATCTGGATGACGCGGGCATGGAACGCGACATCGGCGACGGCTTCGGTATGGGTGTCGCCTGCGTCCGCCGCTCGCTGCATCTCTTCCACGTAGCCCTGGAGTTCGGCGAGGTCCGCGTCCGACAACCGGGGCAGGGCAAGCCGTGCGCCGAGGGATTCAAGCTCGGCTCGGATCCCATAAGCCTCGAGCAGCTCCGCCTTGCTTGGATGCCGGACGCGAGCCCCGCGGAATGCCGAAATCTCGATGACCCCCAGCGCCTCGAGATCCCTGAGAGCTTCTCGCACGGGAGCCTGGCTGGTGCCAAGCTCCCGTGCAACCCGGGTCTCGACGATTCGGGAGCCGGGCGGGTAGTCGCCGGCCAGGATCTCCTGCAGGAGACGATCCTTGATCTGATCGCTCAGGGGGCTGCGGGAGATCTGGAGGTTCGGCGACATTCGCTTTCTCCGGTTAGAGGATCTCTACTTGATCTTCGTCGGTGCGTCGCCCTGGCGAGGCGAGAGCACAGCGGCGGTCTCCAGGATCTCGACGAGACCGGTGGTTCCGTTGATGCGGATCCGGTCACCGCTCTTGATCTGCTGGGTGGCCACCGTCGACCCGACGACGCACGGGATGCTGAACTCGCGCGACAGGACGGCCGGGTGAGACACCGTGCCGCCCGCGTCGGTGACGAGGCCGACGATCTTGGTGAAGAGTACAACCCAGGCCGGGTTGGTCATGATGCAGACGAGGATGTCGCCCGCTCTGACCTGGTCGAACTGGTCCTCTGTGAGGACGACCTTTGCGATGCCTTCGACGACTCCGGGGGAGGCGGCGATGCCGTTGATCTGGCCCTTGACCGTGGACTCCTTGCGATGGAACTTCTCTGGGAAGCCCCACAGGTTGAGGTACGGGAAGGCCAGCTGGGTCGGCGTGCAGGTGCCGATCCACGTCTTCGGTCGGATGGTGTAGGCCTTCTCCTGAGCGGCCCTGCGCGCCTTGACGAGCGCCTTGCCATCCATGCCGGCCGGGTTGCCCATGAAGACGCGGAACTCGTTGTACTTGAAGTAGACGACGTCCTCGGCGGAGTCGAGGGCGCCCATCTCAACGAGCTTCTTGCCGCACAGGATCAGGGCCATGCGAAGGTGGGCGTTGGCGCCCTGGTCGATGTAGAAGTGATGGTCCGGGGTGAGAGGGGCCATCTTGAGGTTGATGTCGTTGGCCACCTTCATCTCGGCCAGCGCCTCACCCTTGAGGCCCTCGAGGATCTCCTTGGCCGCGTCGGCAATGTCGGCCGCCAGGGCAGCGACGGTCTTCGGATAGTTGAAGTCCGTCTCGATGTAGCCGCGGATCAGCTCGATCACCGGCTCCATGTGCTCGCGCACGGTCGGGAACCTGAACTCGTGGCTCCAGACCGCGTGCCAGCCGTATTCCTTCTGGTACGGCACGACCCGCTCGTCGACGAAGCGCTTGCCACGATCCGTCTTCTTGAGCGCCGCGATGATCTCGCCGGCGGTTTCGTTCTTGAAGGCGGCGGCCAGCGTCGTGTCTGCCTTGGCCTCCTCCTTCATCTTCCAGAGGGCTTCGATGGAGTCCCAGTTGCGGTCGGCGGCCGAGCTCTGGAGCCGTCCGAGAAGCCCCTCGTTGATCTTGCCGTGGGTCTTCTCCATGACGGCTCGCAGGTTGAGCGTCGCAGAGAGCTGGGCGAAGTTGAGCATCCAGTGGATCTTCCAGTGCCGGTCGTGGATGTCGATGGCATCCTCGAGCAGGCAGGCCAGCTGACCCAGGTTCATCTTGGGGGCCTGGTCGAACTTGTCTTCCAGGTACTTGAAGTTGTGCTCCATCTCCGGGCGCAGGCGGTCCTTCCACCACGCGGCGAACTCGTCGCCGTAAGTGGGGAGGACGAAGCCCAGGTAGGCGCCGATCTTGGCCGCGTAGTCGGCCTCCTGGGGCACGACCGGCGTGGTCGTGTAGCCGTACTCGCAGTCAGCCAGCGTCATCAGGCCGGCCTGGGCCGGGATTGCCGCTGTGTACAGGTAGCCGTTGACGACCTTGGCGATCCAGTCCGTGGCGAACGGCGTGCCGAACCGGCGGAACATGTGATCGCAGCTGAGCCACCACCCGCCGATGTCGTAGTACATCGGGCTCAGCGGGTGCGGGCAGTGCAGGTCGTCGTAGACCCAGAACAACTCCTTCTCGGTCTCGGATACCCAGTCGACCGGGAAGTCCTTGTCGCCTAGGAACTGCCCCATGATCTCTTCTCCGGGGCCGACCAGTTTAGTGGCTTGCGCCATTGCCATTGCCTCCAGATACCGGTGCAGTTGACGTCGGCGTAGCGATTGCGACGCGGGCATGGACCGAAATCGCGAGTCGTGCCGCCGCAGTCGCTAGTCGTGTGGACGAGACATCAGCCAATTCAACGCCGCTTCCTGGCGCCTGCCGCCGGCCTCGACTGGGGCCCGCAGGACTTTCTCGCCGTGACGGGCGGCGAGAGTCGCTACTGAGGGAGCAGGCGTCTTGGGGCTCCCGAGAGCCCCAAGAGCAGCGGCGTGGAACATGAAGGAGCGAGACATCCAGGATTGCGCGTGCGCCGATCCCGCTAGGCTTTCTTAACCTCGCGCGGGAACATGATCACGATGTTGAACCAGCCGGCCAGACAGCCGAGCATCCCGCCGATGAAGGCGGTGAGGGCGCAGAAGATCACGATCGCGTACGGGAGCATGTCTGCGCCGACGTTGAAGTCCTTGAACCAGCCCAGGAACGTGCCCGTGAAGTAGCAGCCAAGGAACATGGTGATGCCGTTGAAGAACGGAAGGCTCCCAGGGCCGTTCGTGACGGGCAGGTACTTCATGGCGTAGATGAGGATGCAGAAGCCGACGAAGAAGGACACGAAGAGGGCCACGTTGTTGTTCGTGAGGGTCTGCAGGCCGAAGTCGAGAACCTTGCCGTCGCCCAGGACCTTGACGATGGCCTGGTAGAGCAGGCCGATCAACGCCACGCCGACGACGCCGAGCGTGTACGCGGGCACCATGGTCTTCAGCGCTTCAGGCTTGGCGCCGAGGACAAAGTACTCGGCCCACACGATGAACGCTACCCACAGCGGCAGATTGAGCTTGTCGAGCCAGATCCCGAACGGCAGGGCCACGCAGACGGTGATCGCGACGGCCAGCCACATCGGAATCGTGTTCTTGGTCTCCACACTTAACCTCCATCTCCAAGCCAGCCTGGTGGCTGGCCATCCACCGGAAGCAGTGCAACTCGGCTCGCCTGAGAGCGCAACGCCCGCTGTGCCACTGAGGAGCAGAGGGTGCCGTCAAACGATCGAGCGAGACGGGCCGCCCGCGCGAACAGTCGGGTCCGGGTTCCGGACTATCAAGTGCCGTTCGGCACTATCATCGATGATCGATTATTGTTGGACTAGCCAACCAGCTGACCCCTGTGCGAGGCCCATTGACCATGCTCGACACGCCCCTCTCGCGGACGGCCCGACTCGGCCCTACCGACTACTGGAACGACTCCTGCGCGGTTGAAGAGCTGGCGTACGCGATCGAGCGCGGCGCCGTCGGAGCCACGTCCAACCCGTCGATCGTGCTCGACGTCATCGGCAAGGAGAAGGCCCACTGGGCTCCGCGCGTACGCGAGCTGGCTGCCGCCAATCCGGCCTGGAGCGAAGTGGACGTGACCTGGGCGATCATCGAGGAGATGGCCGTCCGTGGAGCGTCGGTGCTCGCGCCCATCCACGCCAGGGAGTCCGGCCGTAAGGGCTGGCTCTCTGTTCAGACGAACCCGGCCAACTACCCCAACTCCGCTCGGATCGTTGAGCAGGCCGTCCGTTTCTCCGGCCTGGCCCCCAACCTCCACGCCAAGATGCCGGCGACGTCGGCCGGCATGGTCGCCATCGAGGAGGCGACTGCCCGTGGCGTCAGCATCAACGCGACCGTCTCGTTCACTGTCCCGCAGGCGCTCGCCGCGGCCGAGGCCGTGGAGCGCGGGCTGCGGCGGTTCGAGGCATCGGGGGGCGATCCGGCCAAAGTGGTCCCGATAGTGACGATCATGATCGGACGCCTCGATGACTGGATGAAGGTCGTCGTCGAGCGCGACGGCCTGTCGGTGAATCCGGCGGCCCTGGATTGGGCCGGGATCGCCGCCTTCAAGCGGGCCTACGGCATATTCAAGGAGCGCGGCTACCGCAGCCGCCTTCTGGCCGCGGCCTACCGCCACCACCTCCACTGGACCGAGCTGGTCGGCGGCGACGTCAGCATGACCATTCCCTACCCGTGGCAGGTCCGCTTCAACGCCAGCGGGATCGATCCCATCGCCCGGATGCAGGTACCCGTGGACCCGGCGATCATTGCCGAGCTCGTCGAGAAGATCCCCGACTTCGGGCGCGGCTACGAGCCCGAAGGACTTACTCCCGCCGAGTTCGACACCTACGGCCCTACCGTTCGCACGCTGCGGGCGTTCATCAAGTCATACCACGACCTGCAGGCCGCAATCCGCGACATCGTTCTTCCGAACCCCGACGTCCGGACCGCCTGAGTCGGCCGACACAGCATCCACGGAGGCGAACATCGTGACCACGAAGGTACCCAGCCCGGTCGACCGCTCGAACCCCCCGATCCTCAGCCATTGGATAGGCGGCCGCCCGGTCGAGGTCCTTCCTGAGCACACCGGGCCGGTGTTCAATCCGGCGACGGGCGAAGTGATCGCCCGGGTTCCCCGCGGTGGAGCCCCCGAGGTGGACGCCGCGGTCAAGGCCGCCGCGGCCGCGTTCCCGGCGTGGCGCGACACGCCGCTCATCGCTCGCAGTTCCATCTTCTTCGCGTACCGCCAGCTCGTGTACGAGCACCGCGAGGAGATGGCGGCTCTCATCACCCGCGACCACGGCAAGACCTTCCCCGATGCCCTGGCCGAGGTGCTGCGCGGCCTGGAGACCGTGGAGTTCGCCTGCGGGCTGCCGGTGCACATGGCCGGGATGAATACGCCAAACGTCGCCTCCAGGGTCGACGCCCACACGCTTCGCCAGCCCCTCGGCGTGGCTGCCGGCATCACCCCCTTCAACTTCCCGGTCATGGTCCCGATGTGGATCTACCCGATCGCGCTCATGACCGGCAACACCTTCGTGTGGAAGCCTTCCTCCCACACCCCCGGCGCGACGCAGCTCCAGGCGGAGCTGTGGCGCGATGCCGGCCTGCCCGACGGCGTCTTCAACGTCGTGTACGGCGGGCGCGACGCCGTCAACGCCATCCTGGTCCACCCCGGCATTAGCGCCATCCAGTTCGTCGGCTCCACCCCGGTCGGCAAGCACGTGTTCGAGACCGGCACCGCCCACGGCAAGCGCGTCGGGGCCTACACCGGCGCCAAGAACGTCATGCTGGTCCTGCCCGACGCGGACCTCGACCTGGTCGCCGACTCGGCCGTGGCCAGCGGTTTCGGCTCGGCCGGCGAGCGCTGCATGGCCCAGACGCTGGTCATGACCGTGGGCGACGTGGCCGACAAGCTGCGGCCGATGATCGTGAAGCGGATGGCGGCCCTCAAGATCGGCCCCGGCATGGAGAAGGGCTCCGACATGGGCCCGCTCTACTCCACCGAGCACCGTGCCAGCGTCATCGAGTGGATCGAGAAGGGCGTGGCCGAGGGAGCCGAGCTGGTCGTGGACGGCCGGCCCTTCCGTCATCCGGAGCACCCCGAAGGCTTCTATCTCGGCGTCAGCCTGTTCGACCACGTCAAGCCCGGCATGGAGGTCTACAACGAGGAGATCTTCGGGCCCGTGCTCGGCATGGTCCGCGTCTCCACGTTCGATGAAGCCCTCGAGCTGATCAACAGCCACCAGTACGGCAACGGCACGGCGATCTTCACCAACGACGGTGGGGCGGCCCGCCGTTTCGAGCTGGAGGTCGACGTCCCGATGATCGGGATCAACGTGCCGATCCCGGTGCCGGCCGGCTACCTCTCCTTCGGTGGAACACGCGGGTCGGCCTTCGCCGACCTGCAGATGCGGGGCGAGGACTCCGTGCGCTTCTTCACCAAGCAGAAGGAGGTCACGGTCCGCTGGCCCGAACCCGGCAAGCAAGGGCCGCTGAGTCTCGTGTTCCCGGGGAACTGACCATCCGCCGCCCGTCGCCGGCGATCGCATGGAGGAGTAGGACCGATGAATCCACTGGACGCCTTCCGGCTCGACGGCCGGGTGGCCTTCGTCTCCGGCGGGGGAGGGGCGATCGGATCGGCCCTGGCCGTCGCGCTCGGTAGCGCAGGGGCCAAGGTCGCAGTCGCTGACATCAATCAGGGGCTCGCCGACGCCGCTGCCGAGCGAGTTCGCGCCGCGGGCGCCGAGTGCATCGCGCTGGCGGGGGACATCACCAGCGAGGCGGAGGCCCAGCGCGTAGTGGCCGCCATCGTGGACCGGTTCGGACGGCTGGACATCATCGTGAACGCCGTCGGCGGCGGCGCCGGCAAGGTCCTGTTCGACGCGCAGGAGTATCCCCGGGATGCCTGGGATTGGATCATGGAGATCAACCTGCGGAGCACCCTGGTGGCGACCCAGGCCGCGGTTCGCGAGATGGTCAAGGCCGGCAGGGGCGGGCATGTCATCAACATCAGCTCGGTCCGAGCTCAGCTGGGCATCAACGCGGGCTACTCGGCGTACGTGGCGGCCAAGGGCGCGGTCAGCTCCCTGACTCGCCAGTGGGCCACGGAGTGGGCCAAGCACGCGATCAACGTCAACGCGATCGCCCCCACGTTCGTCGACACGCCCCAGGTGGCGATGCTGCTCGACGACCCGACGTTCAAGGCGAACCTGGTCAGCCGCGTCCCGCTCGGGCGCGTCGGCCAGACCGACGATCTCGTGGGCGCCGTCCTCTTCTTCGCCTCCGAGGCGTCGTCGTTCGTGACCGGCCAGATCCTGACCATCGACGGCGGCCTCACCGCAACCCAGTAGCCAGCGCAGGAGTAGCTCGATGGAGAAGGTGACCGGGAACATCTCTACCAACACGAAGCTGCGCGGCTGCAATCCGAGCTTCGTGACGACGGCCGACGGCGTCGTCGTCATCGACACGCCCCAGCTGCCGACGAAGGCGGTGGCGATGCGCGCGGAGGCCGAGTCCCACGGCCCGATCCGCTACATCGTCAACACCGAGCACCACGTCGACCACATCTTCGGGAATTACTACTTCAAGGGCGCGGGCACGGTCGTCAACCACCAGGGTCTCTACGATCGCTTCATGGTCGTCTACCCGGAGCTGGACCCGTTCGCCTACGCCTACGAGGCTCTTCCAACGCCCCAGGGGAAGGGGACCGATCTCGACGATCCCGCCGGCGTGGCCATGTGGCCGGATCGGGACGTTTACTACGCCGACCCGAACAAGGGCAAGGTCGTCTTCACCGGCGACCTGACCCTGCGCGTCGGCGACCACACGTTCCACTGCCTCCACACGCCCGGGCACACGCCCGGCCAGATCGCGGTCCACGTCCCGGAGGAGCGCACCGTCTTCACCGGCGACACCATCTTCTCGCAGTGCCAGACGTGGCTCATGACCTCGAACGTCGATGAGTGGCTCACCTCGCTGGATCGGATCCGGGCCCTCGACGTGGACCACGTCGTGCCGGGTCACGGTCCGGTCACCACGAAGCAGTACATCGAAGTGCAGCGGTCCATCCTGCTCGAGTGGAAGACGGCCGTCGCCGTTGCCGTGGGCAAGGGCTGGTCTCGCGAGGAGACGGTGGCCCGGGTGAACTTCGCCGATCGCCTGCCGGTCGACATCGGTCAGGGCTACATGATGGATTACATCCAGACGCTCAATGCCGGATCGCTGTGGGACAAGCTCACTGCGGTCCCGTCACGCGGCTAGGCGGCAACCACTCAGTGGCGGCCGAGCCGAGGCGAAGCGTTCACAGTCGCCCGGAAGGCCAACCAACCGGCTACCCCGAAGGACGACGGGGGATGAAAGGACACCAGCGACGTGACCCTCGCCTTCGACCTCGACCATGACTTTGGCCTACCGCTGCAGGACCTGAAGAACCTGATCGGCGGCAAGGCTGCCGGCCTCAACGTCATGGCCACGCAACTGAAGCTTCCCGTGCCGCCGGGCTTCGTGGTCACCACGGCCACCTGCAACGCCTATCTTGCGGGCGGCTGGCCGGACCGCCTGGACGAGGAGCTGCGCGAACACATGGCCCGGACCGAGGCTTCCGTGGGCCGGCGTTTCGGAGATCCCACGGACCCGCTCCTGGTCAGCGTTCGATCGGGTGCCCCGGTTTCGATGCCCGGAATGATGGACACGATCCTGAACCTTGGCCTGAACGATCGGACGGCCGCCGGGCTCGCGGCCGTTTCGGGCGATCCGGGCTTCGCCCGCAACTGCCTCGAGCGCTTCAACAAGATGTTCAAGGACATCGTCGTCGTCGACGCCGTCCCCGACGACCCCTGGCAGCAGTTGCGGGCCGCGGTCGAGGCCGTCTTCCGTTCCTGGAACGGGGACAAGGCTCGCACCTACCGCAAGCACGAGCGCATCCCCGGCGACCTGGGCACGGCCGTCACCGTCCAAACGATGGTCTTCGGCAACAGAGGCCAGGACTCGGCCACCGGCGTGCTGTTCACCCGCAGCCCCGCCACAGGCGAGGCGACTCTCTACGGCGACGTGATGTTCAATGCCCAGGGCGAGGACGTCGTGGCGGGCACTCATCAGACAGAGCCCGTTTCGGTGCTGGACACGCGGCTGCCGGCCGTTGGCCGTGAGCTGAGGGATTACGCTTTCCAGCTCGAGCGCCACTACGCCGACCTGTGCGACATCGAGTTCACGATCGAGCAGGGCAAGCTCTGGATGCTCCAGGTCCGGGTCGGCAAGCGAAGCCCCCAGGCCGCGCTGCGGATGGCGGTCGACATGGCCGAGGATCCGAGCTTCCCGCTTACTCGCGAGGAAGCTGTCAGGCGCGTGGCCGCCCGGCTGGCCCACCCGCCTCTGGTCTCCACCCGGCGGGACGGAGGCCCAGTTCCCCTGGCGAAGGGTCTGCCCGCTTCTCCGGGCGTGGCTCACGGCGAGATTGTGACCTCGCCCGACGAAGCCCAGACTCTCGCCCTGGCGGGCCGTGCCGTCATCCTCGTTCGATGCGAGACGTCGCCTGCCGATGTACACGGCATGGAGAACGCCGCCGGCATCCTCACCGCGCTTGGCGGGCTGAACAGCCACGCGGCCGTGGTCGCCCGGGACTGGGGAATCCCGGCCGTCGTCGGTGCGAGCGCAATCGAGGTCATGGAGACGGGCATGGCCGTCGGGGGAAGGACCTTCCCGTGCGGCCAGATCATCACCGTGGACGGCAGCACCGGCGAGGTGTTCGCCGGTGAGGTCGAGGGCAGCACACACGTTGCGCCCGAAGCCGCCACGCTGCTGGCCTGGGCGAAGCAGCTTGGCATCGCCATCGGCGAGCCCGACAGCGAGCCGGCTGTCGGGGCGCCGGCGCAGGTCTCGGCTCTCGTTCCGGCCGAGCTCGCGTCCGACGACGTGCTGAGGGGGCTCCTCATCAAGGGCCTGGTGCCGCCGGAGGGCCTGGCAGTTGCCCTGTCAAGCCCCGTCGACCGGGTCCAGCCGCTCTTGGAAGGCCTGGTGGCCGAGGATCTGGCAGAAACCTCGTCCGACGCCTTCCGGCTGACGAGCGAGGGGAGGCTGAAAGCCCTGGACATCTTCGCCGCCGACCGCGAACGAGCCGGAGGCGAGGAGGCCTGCGTGGCCGCTCTGGATCGCTTCATCCTGCTCGACGTCCAGATGAAGGACCTGGTCACGGCCTGGCAGATCCGCGACGCCGCCAATGGGGTCTTCAACGACCACAGCGACGCTGCTTATGACGCCTCCATCCTCGATCGGCTCGGCGAAATTCACCGCGGTGTCGTCGAGGTGCTGAATCTGCTCGGAGCTAAGCTCTGGCGGATGGGCTGCTACCGAGACCGGCTCGAACGTGCCCTGGCTGCCGCCCGGGCCGGCGATCCGAAGTTCGTGGCATCTCCGCGCGTCGACAGCTACCACAGCGTCTGGTTCGAACTCCACGAGGACCTCATCCGGCTGTCCGGTCGCAGGCGCTCCGACGAAGCGGCGGCCGGCCGGGCCTGACGGGCATGTGACGACATCGAGCATCCGACCTGCCGAGGTCGGCCACAACGGCGGATGGACACGCCGCGCGACGAAGCGAGGACGCAATGCTCACGCGATTGAGCCGATCAGAGACTGCGATCACGCCTATGCCGGGCCGCAACTGGCACCAGTACATCGGCCCCACCACGGCGCCGACGGAGCGTCTGTCGATGGGCGTGTCCGTCTACGAGCCCGGAGCGAGGCCGGCCGGCCACGTCCATGAAGCCGAGGAGGAGACGGTTTACTGCGTCGCCGGGCGAGGCAGGCTGGTCTGCGAAGCGGGCCCGGCCGAGCTCGAGCCCGGGGTCGCGGTCCACATTCCGCCCGGCACCTTCCACTCCACCGAGTGCGACGGACCGGACCGGCTCGAGCTCCTGTGCGTCTTCACGCCGCCGGTCGTGCCCGGGTCCTACGAGAAGAAACCGAGGCCTTGACGGATTGAGCGCCGAGGCGTCGACCAGGGGCCGAGGGGCCGGCGGCAAATGACCGCCGACGAGGCAGCCGCTCGAGCGAGGAACCTCTTCCTCGACGAGACCGATTCATTCGGCTGCGCCGAGACCGTTTTCATGGTTCTCAAGGAGGCCTTTGGGCTGCCCGACTCGGCGGACTACTCGGCCGCGATGGCCCTCAACGGCGGCGTCGCGTACGGCGGCGGCATCTGCGGCGCCATCACCGGAGCAGCGCTGGCAGCGGGTCTGCTGGCGGCGCGCCGGTTCGAGGATCACTCGACGGCCAAGCGCGCCGCCCGAGAGGCGATCGCCGGCGTCATGGACGACTTCCGCGAAAGGTTCGGCGCCGTCGATTGCCGCACGCTGGTCGGCGCCGAGATCAGGACTCCCGCCCAGCATCAGGCGTTCATCGACAGCGGAATCTGGCGAGAGGCGTGCATGAGCCAGGTCGAGTTCGTGGTTCGCGCCCTCGCGTCGCTGCCGGCGGAGGAGTCATGGGCATGAGCGGACCCGTCCAGGCCGCGCGACTCGCCCTGGAGCCCACGGAGGAGTACAATCGATTATCGATTACGAGGGCTGGAGAACGTCCCGTTCCGGCCTCTGCTGCCGCCGTGAGCGCGAGGAATCCGATGCTGGGTCCCTACGTCTTTGTGCCGAACACCTCCCTGGGTGCGTGCCGCTCTCCAGAGGAATGGTGATGGCCACGACAACGCAGGATCCAGAGATCCGCCGTCTCGAGGAGACATCGCGGCGCATCAGGGTCGGCATAATCCGTGGGGTCAACGAGGCCAAGGCAGGGCACCTCGGCGGGCCGCTGTCCGCCGCGGACATACTGGCAGCCCTCTACTTCCACACCATGCGCATCCGGCCCGACGAACCGGCATGGCCCGACCGCGATCGCTTCGTGCTTTCGAAGGGCCATTCGTCGATCGGTCTGTACGCCGCGCTCGCGTTGCGCGGCTACTTCCCGGTCGAAGAGCTCCTGACGTTCGATCGGCGCGGCACGCGCCTGCAGGGCCACCCCGACATGACGAAGCTGCCGGGTCTCGACATGTCCACGGGCTCACTTGGGATGGGCATCTCGGCGGGCATCGGCATCGCCCTCGGGTGCCGACTCTCCGGTCGGGACGCGCGGACGTTCGTGATGCTCGGTGACGGCGAGTGCCAGGAGGGAGAGGTTTGGGAGGCCGCATTCCTTGCCCCCCGCTACGGCCTCGACAACCTGATCGTGGTCGTGGATCACAACCGGCTGCAGCAGTACGGCTGGCCCGGCGAAGGGCCCTACGACCGCCAGCCGCCCGCCTGGCCCGGCGAGCTGGCGGGCAAGTGGTCTGCCTTCGGCTGGCGCGTGATGGAGGTGGACGGCCACGATATGGCAGCACTCGTCGGCGTCCTCGACAAGGCCGTGGTCGGCGACGGCAGGCCCGTCGCGATCATCGCCGACACGATCAAGGGACGCGGCGTCTCGTTCATGGAGGGCCGCTACTACTGGCACACGCGGCCGATGACTGCCGACGAGTTCGCCACGGCCATAGCCGAGCTCGGCGAGCCTCTCACTGCACCGGCAGGCGGTGCGGCATGACTCTGCCGATGGGCCGCCCGATGCGCGACGTCTTCGGTGAGACGGTCACCGAGCTGGCCGGCCGCGATCCGCGGATCGTCATGCTCGACGCCGACACTGCGAGTTCGACCAAGGCGGACATCTTCCAGAAGGCCTACCCGGAGCGTTTTCTCCAGATGGGCATCGCCGAGCAGAACATGCTCGGCGTGGCAGCGGGACTGGCCACGACGGGGTTCGTGCCGTTCGTCAGCACGTTCGTCGCATTCGCCATCGTCCGCCCGCTCGACCAGATCCGCGTCCTCATCGCCCAGACGGGGTTGAACGTCAAGATCTGCGGCGGCTACGCCGGCCTCTTCACGGGAGCCACCGGCAAGACCCATCTGATCGTCGACGACATATCGATCATGCGGGCTATGCCCGGCATGGTCACCGTCGCCCCCGCCGACGACGTCGAGGCCGGCCAGGTCTTGCGATGGGCGGCCGGCTACAACGGCCCGGTCTACGTCCGGCTGATCCGCGACGCGACCCAGCGCCTCTTCGACGACACGTACGCCTTCGCGCCCGGTCGAGCCGTTGTCGTCCGCTCCGGCGGCGACGTCACCCTGATCAGTACCGGTACCCAGACCCCACGAGTCGTGGACGCCGCGGAGCTCCTGGCCGTCCGAGGCATAGAGGCAAATGTCCTGCACGTCCCGACTCTCAAGCCCCTCGACGTCGAAGCCATCGTCGCGGCCGCAGACCGAGCGTCGATGGTCGTCACCGTCGAGGAAGGAACCGTGATCGGCGGCCTTGGCGGCGCGGTCTCCGAAACCCTATCGGAGCACCGCCCGACCCTGGTCAAGAGGATCGGGCTGAAGGACGTCTACGGGGAATCGGCGTCCAACGACGAATTACTCGAGCTGTACGGCCTGTCGGCGGTGAGAGTCGCCGACCAGGTGCAGGCATTTCTCGAGGCGCGAACCTCCGCGGGCCACGCGTCGCCCGCGGAGTAGGCAGCTCCTTCACGGTCGGGCGCGCACTGCAATCGGGCTCTGCCTGGAATGCTCCGCCGCAGGGCGGGGCGGAATGTCGAGCGGAGCGGGCCGTCGCTGGGCCCGCATCCGGAGCGCTTGGAGGAGATGCAATGTCGAAAACCGTCCTGTTGATCGGCACGCTGGACACCAAGGGCCGGGAGTATGCCTACGTGCGCGACCTGCTTCGCGCCCGAGGGCTCAATACGTTCGTGCTGGACGCCGGGATCCTTGGCGAGCCGGTGTTCACCCCCGATAGCCCGGCCGCACTGACCGCCGAGGCCGGCGGGGGATCGCTGGCCGAGCTCCGCGAGAAGCGCGACCGCGGCCATGCCATCGAGATCATGGGTCTTGGGGCGCGTGCCCTCGCGCTCAAGTTCGCCGCCGAGGGCAAGTTCGACGGCGTCTTCAGCATGGGCGGGTCCGGAGGCACCTCCATCGGCACGACGGCCATGCAGGCGCTCCCGGTGGGCATGCCCAAGCTTCAGCTTTCGACGATGGCCTCCGGCGACGTCGGTCCGTACGTCGGCGTCAAGGACATCACGATGATGTTCTCCGTCGTCGACGTATCCGGCCTGAACCGGCTCTCCCGCCGGATCTTCGCCAACGCCGCCGGGGCGATTGGCGGCATGGTCGAGCAAACGATGCCGAAGGCCGAGGAGAAGCCTCTCATAGGCGCGACGATGTTCGGCGTTACGACGCCGTGTGTCGACCGGGTCCGGGAGCGGATGGAGGCGGACGGCTACGAGATGCTCGTCTTCCATGCGGTCGGAAGCGGCGGCCGCTCCTTCGAGGCGCTCATCGAGGACGGCGTCTTCGACGGCGTCGTCGACGCCACGACGACCGAATGGTGCGACGAGCTGGTCGGCGGGGTCCTCTCGGCCGGGCCCGAGCGCCTGGATGCCGCCGCCAAGAAGGGCATCCCCCAGGTCGTCTCTCTCGGCGCGCTCGACATGGTCAACTTCGGTCCCAGGGACACCCTGCCGGCGAAGTTCGAGAAGCGGAACATCTACATCCACAACCCCCAGGTCACCCTCATGCGCACGACTCCCGAGGAGTGCGCGAAGCTCGGCGAGATCATCGCCAAGAAGCTCAACAAGACCACAGGGCCTACGGCGCTCTTCATCCCGCTCAAGGGCGTGAGCGCGATCGACGTCGAGGGCATGCCCTTCTACGATCCGGCCGCTGACAAGGCGCTCTTCGAGGCCATTCGCAAGCACCTCGACCGCTCGAAGGTCGAGCTGGTCGAGCTCGATATGCCCATCAACGATCCGGCCTTCGCCGATGCGATGGTCGATCGACTGCAGAAGATGCTCAAGAAGTAGACGCAGCCAGGAGATCCCGGGAACCACAAAGGAGCAACCGCTATGCCATTCATTCCGCGCGCCGAGGTCCTGCGGCGACTCACGGCGCAAGCTGCCACCGGCAGGCCCATCGTCGGCTGCGGCGCCGGCACCGGCATCTCGGCCAAGATGGCTGAGGCCGGCGGCTGCGATCTGATCATCATCTACAACTCGGGTCGCTACCGGATGGCGGGTCGCGGGTCTCTCGCCGGCCTGCTCGCCTACGGCGACGCCAACGGCATCGTCGTTGAGATGGCCTCGGAGGTCCTGCCCGTCGTCAAGGACGTGCCGGTCCTCGCCGGCATCAACGGGACCGACCCGTTCCGGCTCATGCCGGTCTTCCTCCGGCAGCTCAAGGAGATGGGCTTCGACGGCGTACAGAACTTCCCGACCGTCGGGCTCATCGACGGCAACTTCCGGGCCAACCTGGAAGCGACCGGCATGGGCTACGACAAGGAGATCGAGGCCATCCGGCTGGCCCACGAGATCGACCTCTTCACGTCGCCCTACGTCTTCAACGCCGACGACGCGAAGGCAATGGCGAAGGCCGGCGCCGATCAGCTGGTGGCCCACGTGGGTTTGACCACGGCCGGGACGATCGGCGCGGGTGTCGCCCTTACGCTCGACCAGGCGATCGACCGGGTCATGGCAGTCGCCGAAGCCGGTCGATCGGTTCGCAAGGACATCCTCGTGATCTGCCACGGCGGACCGTTCGATGAGCCCGACAACGTCGGGACGGCGCTCGCGCGGATGCCGGGCGTCCAGGGCTTCTTCGGTGCCTCGAGCATCGAGCGCCTGCCGACGGAACGTGGCATCCGCGGACAGGTCCAGGAGTTCAAGAAGTTGAAGCTCGCCTAGGCCGATCCGGCCTGAGGTCGAGCCAGGGGTGCTCTTTTCACGGCGGCGGGGCCCACGGACGATGGCGCCCCGCCGCCTACTTACGGGTCGGCCGGTCCCCACGGATCGAACCGGCCGGCGAGCAAGTCGAATCGGAGGCTCCGGTCCATGGAAGTTGACGTGGCCCTCGTGCCGCAGGTCGCGCGCACGTGGAGCAACACCGTGTGCATCGTCATCGACGAGCTGCGGGCGAGTTCCACGATCACCACCATCATCGACGGCGGCTGCTCGCGGCTGTACGTCACGGCCGGCCTCGATTCGGCCCGGCGCCTGGCCCGGCTCCACGACGGGCTGCTCGCGGGCGAACGAGGCGGCTCCGCCCCCCGCGGTTTCAACTTCGACAACTCTCCCGCCGCTCTCGCGCGAGCCGACCTGCGAGGGAGAGTGGTGATCCTGTCCACCTCGAACGGGACCAAAGTGCTCGGCTGGGTCAAGGACGCCCCCGCGACGCTGGTCGGTTGCCTGCTGAACGCACGCGCCTGCGCCGAGGCGGCCGTCGAGCTGGCCGTGTCCATGAACGCGCGGATAGGTATCGTCTGCGCCGGCACGCTGGGCGTCTTCGCCCTCGACGATGCGGTCGCGGCCGGCGTCATCGTGCAGGACATCATCACCGCGATCGCGGCCCGAGGCAGTCAATACGACATGACCGAGGCCGCCGTTGCGGCCGTCCAACTGCGCTCCAGCTACCCGGACCTGCTCGCGCCGCTGCAGGACTCCGTGGCCGGCCGGCTGCTGGCCAGGCTCGGCACCCACGACGACGTTCCGTTTTGCGCCCGACTGGATAGCAGCACGACCGTGCCGATCCTTGTTCCCGGACCGCAGCTGATCGTCGAGCGCCTGGGCGCGGCAACGCTCTGATGCCGGTCAGGGGCGCCGCGGCGCGACCGTATCTGCTGCTGATCTGCCTGGCTCTCGTGTGGGGCGTGCACTGGCCGGTAGCGAAGATCGGCCTGAGGGACCTGCCGCCGTTTACGTACGGTGCTTTCCGCGTCGCGACCGGCCTGGTCGCGATCGTTGCCGTGCTCGCGTTTCGGCGCGGCCTGCGGCTTCCGTCGCGCCACGACCTCCCGGTCGTCGTCTCCGTCGGCGTCGGGCAGATGGCGGCCGGGATCGTTCTCATGAACCTGGCCCTGCCCCTGGTTTCGGCGGGTCGATCCGCCATCCTCGTCTACACGATGCCGCTTTGGGTGGCGCTCCTGCAGCTGCCGGCGCTGCGCGCCGGGGGCGGCGCCAGGCAGGTGGCCGGGCTGCTCGTCGGTCTGGTGGGAATCGCCATCCTGCTCAACCCCGGGGCCATCGATTGGGCGTCCTCAGGGCAGGTCCTGGGCAGCGCCGGGCTCCTCGTGAGCGCCGTGCTCTGGGCCGCCACGACCATCCATCTGCGGCGCCACCAGTGGTGCGGCACGCCGCTCGATCTGATGCCCTGGCAGCTTCTCATGGCCCTCGCGCCACTCGGCCTGGCGGCGCTGGTCCTGGACGCCGGACGGCCTATCCACTGGGAGCCGACCGCCGTCGGGGCGATTCTCTTCAGCGGACTTCTGGCCACGGCGCTGGCGTTCTGGCTGACCCAATCCATCTCGCGATCGCTCAGCCCGCTGGCGGCCACGATGGGGTTCCTGGCCGTTCCCGTCGTCGGCATGGTCGCGTCGTCGGTGATGCTCGCGGAGCCGTTGACGGTGCTGGACCTCGCCGGGGCCTTGACGACCTTCGTCGGCATTCTCCTGGTGTCGATCTCTTCCAAAGGCCGGGCCGGAGCCGCCAATCCCACGGACCCTGCCATCTGCCCGGAGATTGGGGACGAACGGCCCGAGGGGAGTGCGGCTTGACTTCGTTATCCTCACGCGAGAATAACCAATAGGATCGCTCGACGATGAAGGCTGTTGGCCCGAGCCCCACGATCGCCGGAACCTGTCCGGCAGACATCCGGCTTGGGCACCGAGTCTGGCTGCAGGACGGCGGCACACCCGTCTTCGGGGTCGGGATCTGCGAGTTGCTCCGGAGGGTCGAGACGACAGGGTCGCTCCGTCGAGCCGCCCTGGACATGGGCATGGCCTACAGCAAGGCCTGGCAGATCGTGCGTCGGGCCGAAGATCACCTCGGCTTCAAGTTGATGGTCCGCCGGACAGGCGGCAGAGGCGGCGGATGGTCGACGGTCTCCGACGAGGGGAGATGGCTCGTCCGGTCATTCGAGGCGCTGACCGAGGAAGCCGATCCGCTCCTCGCGGACCTTTTCGGCCGGCACTTCCATGCCTGGCCCGGCGCGCCGGGCACCGCGCAGGCAGACGTCGAGGGCGAGAGCGTTCGCGGGAATGGTGTGTAGCGGCATGGCTATCGACGCGTTCGGGCGCTCCGTCGATTACCTGAGGATCTCGGTGACCGATCGCTGCAACCTTCACTGCGTCTACTGCATGCCAGTGCAAGGCCCCGCCTGGAAAGATGGGTCTGAGATCCTCACCTTCGACGAGGTCGAGCGATTCGTCACGGTCGCGGCGGCCGAGGGGATCTCCAAGGTTCGACTAACCGGGGGCGAGCCGCTCGTGCGCCCTGGGATTGCGGATCTCGTACGGCGGCTTCGCGCCGTGAACGGCATCGATTCGATCGCCCTCACGACCAACGGGACCCTCCTGTCGCGCCTGGCCGGCGACCTGGCCGGAGCGGGCCTCGACGGCGTGAACATCTCCCTGGTCTCCCTGGATCCGAACGTGTACTCGCGGGTGACCCGGGGCGGCAGGCTGGCCGACACGCTGGCCGGCATCGATGCCGCCTTCGCCGCCGGTCTTCGTTCGATCAAGATCAACGTGGTCGTAGTGCGTTCGCTAGGTCAGGACCCGTGGTCGTTCGCCCGGATGACGATCGACCGGCCGGTGCACGTCCGCTTCATCGAGTACATGCCGGTCGGGGGCGGCGACGATTGCGGTGGACCCGGCGAGGGTCCGGGGACGTGGAGCCGGGCAGAGCACGTTCCGAGCCACGAGCTCCTGGCGAGGCTGAGCGCCGATGCGGCAGCTTCCGGCCTCGGCGCGCTTTCTCCGGTTGAGCCTGGGCGGGCGCCCGTCGGCTGGGGGCCGGCGAGGTATTACCGGCTCCCGGGGGCGGCCGGCACGATCGGGGTCGTTTCGGCCCTTTCGCAGCCTTTCTGCGACCAGTGCAACCGGCTGCGGCTGACGGCCGACGGCAAGCTGCGTACCTGCCTCTTCTCCGACGATGAGATCGACGTCAGGCACGTGCTCCGTCACGGCACCGACGCCGGCCTGCCCTCGCTCGTGCGGGCCGCCCTGGCCGCGAAACCGGAGTCGCACGACATGCGCGTCGGCACGCTCCGCGGCATGTCTCAGATCGGAGGCTAGGCCGTGGCCCGGGCGCGGTTGACCCACGTCGACGAGCACGGCGCCGCTCGCATGGTGGATGTGTCGGAAAAGCCGGCGACCGTTCGCCACGCGCTGGCCGAAACCGTGATCCACATGAAGCGCGAGACGCTGGCGATGATCCTGGATGGACGGGTGCCGAAGGGCGACGCGCTGGGTGTCGCCCGGCTGGCCGGCATCATGGCGGCCAAGAGAACCGGCGATCTCATTCCTCTCTGCCACCCCCTGATACTCACCGACGCGAGCGTTGACTTCGAGCCGGTTGAGGGCGGCGTCCTGGTCCGGGCCGCCATCGAGACGAACGGCCCCACGGGCGTCGAAATGGAAGCGTTGACCGCGGCCGGCGTCGCCGCGCTGACCCTGTTCGACATGTGCAAGGCGGTGGACCGCGGCATGACCATCGACGGTCTGCGGCTTCTCCTCAAAGAGGGCGGCAAATCCGGCCGATGGAGCCGGGGAGAGGAGGGGTAGCCGATGACGCCTCCAGGCCCCGGTGTCGTCGTCTCCGTCAACCTGAGCCGGCGGAGGACCGTGCGCAAGACGCGCGGATACAGCGGCACGCTGATCTTCGATCATGGCTTCGAGGGGGACGCCCATGCCGGAGACTGGCACCGCCAGGTGTCCCTGCTCGGACAGGAATCGATCGACAAGATGGTGGCGGACGGCCTCGCGGTCGGCCCCGGCGACTTCGCAGAGAACATAACCACGGCCGGCATCGACCTGCCGGCACTTCCGATCGGCAGCACTATCAAGATCGGAGCCTCGGCCGTCCTCGAGGTCAGTCAGATCGGCAAGGTTTGCCACACCAGGTGCGCGATCTACTACCAGGCCGGCGACTGCGTCATGCCCCGGGATGGCCTCTTCGCGGTGGTTCGAGCGGCCGGCGAGGTCCGCGCAGGCGATCCGATCGAGGTGCTCGCTATGGGTGATGGGACGTGTGACCGGACCCCGGCATCTGCTATCGCGGAGTTCGAGGCGGAGAAGGCGGCCGAGGCCGCGGCGCGGACGGGTGCGGTCAGCCGAGGCTCCTGAGGTCCAGGGCGCGGCCCCAGTGGAACAGCCGCACGGCGACGAGGACACCGAAGGCCGCCAGCACGAGGATCGCCGCCGCGGCAATTGAGGCATCGAGATCTCCGCCCTGGAACTCGCCGTACACGACGAGCGGAAGTGTCTGCGTTCGCCCCTCGATGTTGCCTGCGAACATGATCGTGGCCCCGAACTCGCCGAGCGCCCGCGCCCAGCTCATGACGACGCCCGCCGCGAGGGGGCCGGCGGCCAGAGCGACTGTGATGTGGCGGAACACCTCGATCTCGGACGCTCCGTCGATCCGAGCGGCGTCCTCGTAGTCTCGCTCGACGCCCGCGATGCCGGTCCGCGCCGAGCGTACGAAGAACGGCGCCGAGACGAACGTCTGGGCCAGAACGACGGCGAGGGTCGTGAACGGGATTTCGATGCCCACCGCGTCCAGCGGCCCGCCGAGGAATCCACGCCGGCCCAGCACGAGCAGCAGCGCGAGGCCGGCGACGGACGGCGGCAACACGAGCGGCAGATCGACGACGGCCTCGATCAGCCAGGATCCCCGCACCTTGCGGCGGGCCAGGAGGTAGGCGAGGGGAAGACCGAGGGCGACCGTAAGGACGAGGCTCACTGCGGTCGTCGTGAGGCTGAGAGCCAGGGCGGAGAGAACGACCTGGGCCGTGAGGGCGCGGGCGAGGGATCCATCCACCACGGACCGCACGACCAGGACAGCGACCGGCAGCCCAAGGAACAGGGCCAGCAGGACGGCCGGAACGTAGACGGCCCGGATGCCCGCGCCTCGGCCCGCGATGGGAGCATCGACGGCCGGACGAGATTGTCCGGGTGCGACTCTGTCCGGCCGATCCACGCGCGGCCTCTAGCCTGGTACCGGAAGGAATCCGAACGTGGCGAGGATCGCCTGGCCATCCGGTCCCGCGAGCCAGTCCAGGAAAGCCCGCGCCGGGCCGGTGTTCACCGATGTCTTGATCACCACTCCGCCGTAAGTGGCGGGCACGTTGGCGGCGGCCGGCACGGGGACCGTCGAGACCTTCGTGGAAGACCTGGCGTCGGTCACGTACACGATCCCGGCATCGCCTTCGCCGAGCTCGATCTGGGTGACGACCGCCGCGACGTTGTCCTGCTTGGACACGATGTTCGCCGCGTACTTGGTCGCGAAGTCCGCCGGGTAGCCGGTCTGCCTGGCCAGGTTCGCGACCAGCTGGTTGGCGTACTTCGTTATGGGCACCGTGTCAGCCGCGGCGATCACCTTGACCCCGCTCTTGGCGAGGTCGGCCGGGCTCTGGATCCCCGCCGGGTTGCTCGCGGGGACGATCACGGTAAGGAGGTTGCCGGCGAACTTCGTGACGGTGCCGGCGGCGAGGCCCTTGTCGACGAGCTTCTGCGGATTGGTCGTATCGGCCGACAGGAAGACATCCGCCGGGGCGCCCTGTTCGATCTTGGTCTCGAGCGCCGTCGAAGAGTCGGTCGAGATCGTCAGCGTGGCGCCCGGATTCGCGGCTTCGTAGGTAGTCTTGACCTTCGCCAGGACGGCCTTCAGCGACGACGCGCCGTAGATCGTGAGGCTGGCCGGCGCTGCAGTTGGAGCAGCCGTCGCGGGTGCGATGGTCGCGGGAGCCGTGGTCGGCGTGGCCAGGCTCGGGATGGGCGTGGCTGCGCTCGAGCAGCCTGCGAGCACCAGGGCGATGGCGGCGAGCGATCCCGCGAGGCGGGCTTTCATGGGCGAGTCTCCCTGGCCGACGGGATTTCCAGCATCACGCTGGTCGACTTCACGATGCATACGACCTCGTCGCCGACCTCGAGCCCGAGCTCGTTGACCGCCTCGGCAGTGACGAGACTCACCAACCGGTGAGGGCCGGCGATAACCTCGACTACGGCCGCGACATGGTCTCGCTCGATGCGAGTGACTACGCCCGGGAACCGGTTTCGTGCCGATTGGGCCACGATCGGGCGATCGACCTTGGAGCGCCGGCGCTCGTCGAGGAGACGGGCCACCTCCGCGACGGCGACGACGCGTTGCCCGCCGGCCGAGCGCTCCATCCGGATGGTTCCGTCCTCACCCCATCGCCGGATGGTCTCGATGGAAACGCCGAGCATCTCGGCGGCCTGGCCGACTCGAAGGCTGGTATCCCGGTTGGTGGCGCCGGTGTCCATACCAAGGAATTCTAGCCAGGAATCGCAGATATAGCTATGTATGCGACCGCTGTGATAAGATACGAGCGGTGCGCAGCTTGCCCTTCGGCCCGTGGCCGAGCCTTCCGGCGGGGCCGCCCGAATCGTGGTCGAAGGGCCCGGCGATCGTCTCGAGCGCATGGTCGAGGACCGGCTCGATCGCCGACAACGAGTCCAGCGCCCCGCGCGGGCTGCCCGGGAGGTTGACGACGAGGCATTGCCTGAGCACGCCGGCGATGGAGCGGCTCAGGTACGCGAGCGGAGTGGATCGGCCACCCTCGGCTCGCATCAACTCCGGGAGTCCCGGCACCTCGTACTCGACCACGGCCCGCGTCGCCTGGGGCGTTACATCGCGCGGCGTCAGGCCGGTGCCGCCGGTCGTGAGGATCACGTCGTGGCGTTCCGCCCCACTCAGCAGCAGTTCCTTGATCTGGGGCGCCTCGTCGGGCACCACCGCCCGATCGACGGCGAAGCCCAACTCTTCAAGTTGCCGTGCCAGACCGTCGCCGCTCAGATCCTGTCGGGCGCCCGCCGCGACGCCGTCGCTGACCGTGATCACCAGGGCGCGGCGACGCCGGTCGCCTCCGGCTTCGGCCGTCACCTTCGCAGCCATCTGATCTCCACCTCCGCGCCTGGGCCGAGTTGATCGACGGTCTCCGGGACGATTGCGAGCGCGTCGGCAACCGCCATCGCGCTGAGGACGTGGCTGCCCTGATGACCGCTCCGGCGCACCCGAAGACGACCTTTCGAATCGCGGATCGGGGCGCCCTTCTCGTCCCGTGCCACCGCGACCCGCAGGAAGCCGCGCCGCCCGGCCGCCTTCTGCAGCCCGTCCTCGGTGATCGCCACATCCACATCAACCGGCGACGACGTCAGGCCGGAGAGCCGGTCGAGGACCGGTCGAACGAAGAGCTCGAAGGTCACCAGGGCCGAGACCGGATTGCCCGGGAGGCCGAACATCAGGACGCGCCGTGCGTCCGCCTGCCGCGGTTCGGATCTGCCGAAGGCGAACGGCTTGCCTGGCTGGACGGCGACGCGCCACAGCTCGACCCGGCCGACGGTCTCGAACGCCGACCGGACGACGTCGTACGGCCCGACCGACACGCCGCCGCTCACGATCAGAACGTCTGCCTGCCGGATCGCGGGCTTGAGGGCGGCGAGGACCGAATCCAGCGAGTCGGGCACGATCCCGAGGTCGATGGCGTCGGCGCCCGCCGAGCGACACATGGCCAGCAGGCCGGGCCGGTTCGCGTCGGGGATGCCCGACTCGCCGAGCGGCTCCCCGAAGGAGCGCAGCTCATCACCGGTGGAGAGCACCGCCGCCACAGTCCGCCGATGGACGCGCAGGGAGCCGACTCCCACGGCCGCGGCGAGCGCTATCTGCGCCGCCGTGATCCGCCTGCCGGGCTGGAGCAGGCTTGTCCCGGCTCGGACGTCCTCGCCTCGCCGCCGAACGAATGCACCCGGCTCGGCGGCGGCGGTCACGAGGCACGCCTCCGGCAGCGGCTCGCCGGCCCGGAACCCCAGGGGGCGCGGCGATCCGGATCGGGCGTGACCCGCGTCCGCGCCTGCGCCGGCCATCTCGACGATCGTCGCTTCGACCGGCACGACGGTATCCGCCGAGACCGGCATCCTCGCCCCGGTCGCAATGCGAACGGCGCAGCCCGGCGGGAGAGCGACGTCGGGCGAACCGCCTGCCCGGACCTCGGCTACAACCCGGAGGCGAACCGGCGATCCCTGAGTGGCGTTCGCGACATCGGCGGCTCGGATCGCGAATCCGTCCATCGCGCTGTTGTCCCACGGCGGCAGATCCAGCGCGCTCAGGATCGGGGCCGCGAGGACCCGGTCGAGCGCAGACTCGAGCGCCACGTCCTCGGCGGGAAGTGGATCGCCCGTTGCCGCCAGCAGCCGATCCTGCGCCTCGTCGACGCTCAACATCGGCTCCGGTTTGCTCGTCACAGCCGCGCTCTCCTCATGCCAGGTGACCGTTGTCCAGCGGGTGGCAGCTGGCGCCTGGTGCAATCATGCCGTGAAATCGGCAGGGCTCGCCGTCGGGATCGTGCGGCGATGGCAGGCCCGACCCGCAGTTGACGCCGGCATGCCTCGGGCGATCCGCGAGCCACTCAACGTCGTCGACCCTGATTCTTCGCCGATCCTGGAGCGACTGCGACTCGCCGGTCGCCGAGCGCATGATGCTTGACTCGGGACTGTGGCACCCAGCGTCCACAAACAAGGTGCGGCCGCCGGCATCGACTGAGAAGGATCGTCGATCATGCGACCTCGGACGCTCGCTCTTCTCGCCTGCCTTGTCCTCCTCGGCATGATGCCCGGCCTTCGGCGGCCTGGGCATCGTGGCTGTCGAAGTCCAGCGTCGGATCTGGGCTCCTGCCCTTGGATCAGATATCAAGGCGGACCTTCTGGCCGGACCGCCCGATGCCGACGCGGGGCCGGGATCAACCGGCCGCGGGCGGCTTGGGCAAGGAGCCACGCCTTTGCCGCACGAGCACCAGCGCCAGGCCGCCCCCGCCGATCACAACCACCAGACCTACGACCAGGAGGATGAGCGGGCCGTTGCCGTTTCCTGAGTCAGACGAGACGGGTCCCGTCGTCGTAGACGACGCTCCCGGAGTCGGGGAGGCCGGTTCGGTCGGTGTCGTAGATTCGGTCGGCGTCGCGCTGGCGGTCGCGGTGGGTTCAATCGTCGCCGTCGGCGTCTCCGTCGGCGTCGCCGTCGGCGTGGGCGTAGGCGTCGCGGTTGGCGTTGGAGTGGCAAAGGCGGGCGGAGGAAGCGTCGGCACCTGGTACACCAAGGTCGTGAAGGCCAGGTCTTCGGCTGGCACCGCCTGGATCGGGTTCCCGGAGAAGACCATGCCCTTGGCATAGCTGCTGACCTTGGATCCATAGGCGAACGGGCCTGCGGTACTCGTTTCGAGCTGGAATGCGAGCAGTGCGCCGGTCTTGACGTAAGGGAGGCTTGAGAAGACGAAGGCGTAGCTCGTCCAGCTGGGGCTGTTGATGGAGACGCTGGCCAGCGCGAGCACCGAGCCCGTCGGCGCTCCTGAGACGGTGGCCCGCAAAGCCATCGTCGCCTTGATCTGGATCGGGCTCTCGAGCCTCACCACGATCTCGGTGAGCTGGCCCGTGATGCCCACGGTGAAGGTCTGCTCGATGTCCTTCATGCTGCCGCCGAACGGGATCGCGATCGCGTTGCCCGCCGTTGGCGTGGTGGCTTGATCCGGTGTCCCCGTCACGGCCAGCGCCGGGCCGGGCGTCAGCACGAACAGCAGGATGCCCGAGCACAACATGAGCACTCGACGCCTCATCTCGCAGACCTCCTCCGTATGCGATGTCGGCCAACCCGCAGAAACGGCCGACCCCTTCAGCCTGTATCTCCCTGTCTGCTCAGGTTGCCAGGACGACGTCCGGCACTGACCGTGATACTACGATCCTTTCATGACTGTTGATTGTCGGCGCCGCGGCGTGGCCGACGAAGGTCGGCCGGGTTGGCCCGGCGCTCTGGGTCATCTGGGAAGCAGACACTCGGCCGGCTGAGCTACTCTGGTCGCGGGGCGTAGGCCGTCGCCCAGAGGTGACGGTACGCGGCCTCCTCGGCGTCCCACCGCGCGTCGTCCCAGCCAAGCTCGGGCCGGGCGATCGCCCGAATCTGATCGAGCACTCCCGCCCCGCCCTCGGGCAGCTGGATCCCGAGACGGACGCGGCGGAGAAGCAGGTCTTCGAGGTGGACGACCCCTTCCGCCCGGGCCGCCCAGCGGATGTCGAGCCACCGATCGCGAGTTCCCTCGATCGCGGCGGTCTCGCCGGGTCGCCCCGCGGCGATAGCGTCGGCCGCCTCGCGCTCATGGCGTCCGAGCAGGCGCCGGAGCGCCGCCGGCTCGAAGGCCGAATCCTTCGGCGCGCCGATCGGCGCGACAACATCCAGCGGACCTCCGCGGCGGCTTGGCCGACCCCCCAGCCGCGGACCTATCCGGTGGAGGGCGTCGCGGGCGATGGCGTCGAAGGTGGTTAGCTTGCCCCCGGTGACGGTGACCAGGCCGTTCTCCTCCCACACGACGTGCTCGCGCGATTCCGCCGATGGGTCGGCCTTGCCCGTCCCGATCACCGGACGTACGCCGGCCATCGAGGCCACGGCGTCAAGCGCCGAGAGCTCCAGCGACGGGAAGGTCTCCGAAAGCCAGGCCTCCAGGTAGGCGGTCTCGCTTGCCGAGATTCGCGGCTCCACCGCCTGATCGCCGGTTTCGTCGACGTCGGTCGTGCCGACGATCGTGACCCCTTCCCACGGATACGCGAAGACCGGCCGCCCGTCGGCGGGATGGGCGCTTCCGACCGCGTGGGCCAGCGGGAAGCGATCGGTGGGGAAGAACAGGTGCGAGCCCCGCAGCGGCCGGATGCGTGGCTCGCCGCCGATGCCACCCCGCAGGCGATCGGCGGCGGCGCCCGTCGCGTTGACCACCACCTGCGCCGCGATCTCGGCCGTTCGCCTGCCGCCGTCGGGGCCTTCGTCCCTCAGGGCGATGCCGGCAACAAGGCCGGAGCCGTCGCGCATGAGCCCCTCGACCCGGGCATAGGACAGAGTGACGGCGCCTGCCGCGCGCGCGTCGGCGAGCACGCGCAGGACCAGGCGGGCATCGTCCGTCCAGGCGTCGCTATAGCGAAAGCCGCCGGTCAGCCCGTCCATCTGGATGGACGGGACCAGCCGGTTCATCTCCCGGGCCGATAGATGGCGGTGCGTCCTCCGCCCGGCGAGCAGGTCGTAGGCGAAGAGGCCGGCCGTGAGCGTCGCGCGGCCCGGCGAGGTGCCGCGGTACAGCGGCATCAGGAAGCCCAGTTCCTCCACCAGCCCCGGCGCGACGCGCAGCAGTGCCTCCCGCCCGGCGACGGAGTCGCGCACCACGCCGAACTGCAGGTGGGCCAGGTAGCGAAGCCCGCCGTGGACGAGCTTGGACGACCGACTCGACGTTCCCCAGGCGAAATCCCGCTGCTCGACCAGGGCGGTCCGCAGGCCGGCCTGGGCTGCCCGGCGCGCGATCCCGGCGCCGGTGATCCCGCCTCCGATCACAACCAGATCCCACGGACCGCGAACCAGCGCTTGCCATGCCTGGTCGCGCCAGCCCGCCCGGAGCCCTGTCGTCATGCGGCAATTCTGCACTCTCTAGGCGCCCCTCGGGCGCCGCGCCCGCTCGATGGCGTGGCGACGGCCGGGCCTCTGTTTCCGCGATATATGCTGTCCGGCGGGGCTACGTACGCCGCAATCCCGAGGAGAGGGCGCGATGGCCAGGAAGGGCACATTCCGACCCGCGTGGCGAGAGGACGTCCCCAGGCCGGGGACCTACCGGACGATCTTCAAGTACGGCCTGGACCAGTTCGAGCATCCGAGCGACGCCTGGGTGGAGATGTTCAAGGCGGAGTTCGGCATGACCGATGCCGACTTCTCCACGCCCGTGCCGGGCGGTGACGAGATCGTCTCGCTGAATCGCCCGCCTCGGCTGGACCCCCGCCACCGGGAAGCGCTCGCCGCGATAGTCGGGGCCGACAACGTCGCCGACGACGACCACAGCCGGGTCCGGTACGGCCACGGCAAATCGGTGGACGAGGACCTGGCCCTGCGGCAAGGCGCCGCCCCGGACGTCCCCGACCTGGTGGTCCATCCCCGGCACAAGGCCGACGTCGTGGAGATCGTCCGGTACTGCGCCGCTCACAAGATCGCGGTGGTTCCGTACGGGGCCGGGTCCGGTTGCGTGCTGGGCACCAGGGCCGATCGGGGCGGGATCAGCCTGGTCATGAAGACCCACATGAACAAGGTCCTGGCGATCAGCGAGGCGAACCAGACGGCGGTCGTGCAGCCGGGGATCCTCGGCCCGGCCTACGAGGCGGCTCTCAACCGCGCCCCTGAGCTGTTCGGCACCAAACGCGCCTACACCTGCGGACACTTCCCGCAATCGTTCGAGCTTGCCTCGGTCGGCGGCTGGATCAACGCCCTCGGCTCCGGCCAGGCTTCCACGTACTACGGCGACGCCTACGACATCGTGCTCAGCCAGGAGTACGTCACGCCGGTCGGTGTCGTGAAGACCCTGGACTATCCGGGCACCGCGACGGGCCCCAAGGTCAACGACATTCTCAAAGGCACGGAGGGTGCTTTTGGAGTCCTGGTGGAGGCGACCCTGCGGATCTTCCGGCACATGCCGCAGAACCGCCGCTACTTCTCGTTCCTCTTCCGCGATTGGAACGGCGCGGTTGACGCGGTCCGCGAGATCTCGCAGGGCGAGTTCGGGCTGCCGGCGGTCCTTCGGATCTCGGACCCGGAGGAAACCGAGCGGGGGCTGAAGCTCAAGGGGTTCGACCGGGGGATCTACGACCGCTATTTCAGGCTGCGCGGCTGCGAGCCAATGAAGCGCTGCCTGTGCGTGGGGATCGTCGAGGGCGAGAAGGGCTACGCGAAGCACGTCGCCGCCATGGCGTCGCGTGTCGCGCGGGCCCACGGAGGCACCACTCTCACCGGTTACGCCGCCAGGCAATGGGAGCACGGCCGCTATTCGGATATCCACATCCGCGAGGACCTGCTCGACTACGGCCTGGTGCTCGACACCCTGGAAACCGGCGTCACCTGGGAGAACCTTCACCGCGTTCACCAGGGAGTGCGCGAGTTCATCAAGAGCCGCCCGGGCACGATGTGCCTGACCCACGCCTCCCACTTCTATCCGCAGGGCACAAACCTCTACTTCATCCTGATGCTTCGCCCGAAGAGCGGCGAGGAGTTGGTCGAGTTCAGGAACGCCGTCGTGGAGAAGATCGTCGAATGCGGCGGCTCGCTCAGCCATCACCACGGCGTGGGCAGGATGTTCGCGCCGTGGCTGGAGAAGCACCTCGGGCCGGAGCAAATGGCCGTTCTTCGGGCGCTCAAGACGCACTTCGATCCCGACGACATCATGAATCCCGGCGGTACGCTCGGGCTCGATTCAGGAGTGCAGAAGAAGTAGCGGGCCGCTTTCGACAGACCCAGCAGGAGGAGTCGCCATGGACCAGTCGGGACTTCCCAGGGACGGCGAGCTGATCCTGTCCATCGATGCCGGCACCCAGTCGATGCGGGCGGCGCTGGTAGACGCGGCCGGGACGATCCATCACCTGGTCAAGACTCCGATCGAGCCGTACTTCTCCGAGCGCCCGGGCTGGGCCGAGCAGCGCCCCGACTACTACTGGGAGATGCTGTGCCGCACGACCCGACAGCTGCTCACGGAGGACGCCGCCTCAAGGGACCGCGTCCGCGCGGTCACAATGGCGACCCAGCGGCACACGTTCGTCAACGTGGACCGGGAAGGCAACGCTCTCCGGCCCGCCATCGTCTGGCTGGACCAGCGCAAGGCGGATATGAGCAAGGTGCTCCCGGGCTGGGGGATAGCCGTGGCCCGGGCCATCGGCCAGTTCCAGCTGTTCGAGTACGCCACCGAATCCTGCCGCTCGAACTGGATTCGCCAGAACGAGCCCGAGACCTGGGACCGGACGCACAAGTACCTCTTCCTGTCCGGCTTCCTGACCCACCGCCTCACCGGGGAGTTCCGGGATTCATCGGGCAACATGCTCGGGACCGTGCCGTTCGATGTGAAGAAAGGGGCCTGGGCCACCGGCCGCGACCTCAAGCGAACCCTCTTCCCGATCGAGCCCGAGAAGCTGCCCGAGGTCGTGACGCCGGCCGGACTGCTCGGCTCCGTCACGGCCCGGGCGGCCGACGAAACCGGCATCAGGGCCGGCCTGCCGATGTTCGCCGCCTCGAACGACAAGGCGTGCGACATCATCGGGTCGGGCTGCCTAACGCCGGACCGGGCCTGCATCAGCTTCGGCACCACGGCCACCCTGAACACGCAGATCTCGCGCTACGTCGAGCTCCACCCTTTCTTTGCGCCGTACCCGGCAGCGGTGCCGGGCCAGTTCTACACCGAGGCATCCCTGTTCCGGGGCATGTGGATGGTCTCCTGGTTCAAGGAGGAGTTCGGTCTCCAGGAGAGACAACTCGCTGAGGGGACCGGCGTGACGCCCGAGGAGCTGCTCGAGAAGCTCATCCGGGACGTCCCGGCCGGCTCGATGGGCCTGGTCTGCCAGCCGTACTGGACGCCCGGACCGGAGATCGCGCCCTACGCGAAGGGGGCGATATTCGGCTTCGGCGACGTCCACACCAGGGCCCACGTCTATCGAGCCATCCTCGAGGGCCTCGTATTCGCGCTCAAGGAGGGAGCACAGCTCACGGAGAAGAAGAACAAGGTACCGATCACCGGGCTCCGGGCGACCGGCGGCGGCTCACGCAGCGACTCGATCGTGCAGATGACCGCCGACATCTTCGGCCTCCCGGTTATGCGGGCAGGCACGCCGGAGACCTCGATCCTGGGCGCGGCCATGGATGCGGCGGTCGGCATGAAGCTCTATCCGGATGTTGCAGCGGCGGTGCGGGGGATGAGCCGCGATGGAGACCTCTTCACACCGAACCCGGAAACGGAGGGGATCTACCGGGACCTGTACGAGCGGGTCTACCGCAAGACCTACGGTCGGCTCCTGCCGCTGAACCGGGAGATCCAGACGATCACCGGATACCCGCCGCTGTGAAAGATCCGGCGCCCACTTCCCGCGCAGGCCCTGACTTGGCGGTTGCGGTCAGAAGGGATCGCACGCACCGGCTTATCGGGCATGAAACTGGACCGCTCAGCTCCCCCGGAGTTCTTCGAGGCTGATCCCGGGCAGGACGCGATTCGCGTCGGCGGGGTCGAGTTCGCCCTGACCGGGCCGGATGGCATTCGCGCAGGCGGCCGCGCATCCGTAGCGGGCCGCCTCTGTAACCGTCATGCCGCGGGCGAGCGCCGCCGCCAGCCCGGCGAGAAGCGCGTCGCCGCTGCCTACCGCGTAGGGCCCGAGCTCCGGCGGCGGCCCGATCCGCCAGGATTCTCCCCGTTCGTCCCGGAGGATAGCCCCGGCAGTCCCTCGGGTGACGATTGCGATGGTCGCGCCCCGATCCGTCAGGAGCCGCGCCGCCTCAACAGTACCGGCCTCGTCCGTGGCCGCGAGCCCGAGCGCATCTGCCGCCTCGCGCGCGTTGACCTTGACCAGCCAGGGCCGTGCGGGGAGGGCCGCGGCCAGTTGCCCTCCGCCGACGTCGACCGCCGCCCTGGCGCCTGCGGCCGCCGTGAGCGCCGCCAGCCGTCCGTACCCGTCCTCCGGCGCACCTGGCGGCAGGCTGCCCGCCAGGACGACGAGCGCGCCGGCCGGATCCTCGGCGAGCTCGGCGGTAATCTCAGCTTCGATCGCGCTCCAGCCGTCGGCATCGAGGGCCAGACCCGCCTCGTAGAACTCCGTCAGCGAGCCGGTCGCTCGGTCGAGAACCGAAAGACAGGTCCTTGTCTCGCCGGAAACTCGGACCGCGCGGGTCCGGATCCCCCGAGCCGACAGCGCACCCTCCATCCAGGCGGACAGGGCGAGGCGCTCGGCCGCGAGGTGGCGCGGTGGTCCCCGCTCGGTTCGCGAGTGGCCGTCTTCTGCGGCCTGGACTATGGCATGTGGCGGGAGCGCCCGGACTTCGGCGAGGAGGAGGCGTGCCGGCTCCGCGCCGCGGCCCGTGCCGGCGCCCGGGGGTTGAAGGTTTGGAAGCCGCTCGGGCTCCGGGCACGGGACCCGGCCGGCTGTCTTGTCGCGGTCGACGACCCGCGCCTCGAACCGCTCTGGGCTGCGGCCGGCGAACTTGGTCTGCCGGTCACCATCCACGTCGCCGACCCGATCGCTTTCTTCCGGCCGCTCGATGCAACCAACGAGCGATGGGAGGAGCTGCACGAGCACCCGGACTGGCACTTCTGGCCGACGCGTCCGCCGGGCCAGCCGGACGCCGACGGCTTCCCGACGTTCGACGAGCTGATCGACGGGCTCGAGGCCGTGGTGGCCGGCCATCCCGCAACGACCTTCATCGGGGCCCACGTCGGCTGTGCTCCCGAGGATCTCGGCCGGGTCGGAGCGATGCTCGCGACGTATCCGAACTGGCACGTCGACCTGGCGGCACGGATCGCGGAGCTCGGCCGGCAGCCCTATACCGCCCGGGATCTCATCGTCCGCTGGCCGGACCGGGTGCTCTTTGGGACGGACGCCGCCCCGGACCCGGCCGCGTGGTCGGTCGCCTTTCGATTCCTCGAGACACGCGATGAAAGCTTCCCCTACGACCCCGATGGCGGGCCCGGGAGCCAGGGCCGCTGGGAGGTGCACGGCCTGGGATTGCCCCCGGAGGTGCTCCGCCTCGTGTACGCGGGCAACGCCCGGCGGCTCATATTCCGCGATCTGCCGGGCAACGCCGGCGGCCACGTGACTCTCCACCTGCTTCCGGCCCGACGGTGGGAGGCCTGGCGGGCCGAAGCGGACGCGGCGGCTCGCTATACGCCCGTGGGATACGACGAGACAGAGTTCGTCCATTGCACGGATGGTGACAGTGAGACTCTCGCCTTGGCCAACCGGCTCTACGCCGGCGATCCGGAGGTCTTCGTCGTCGTCGATGTGGACCTCGCCCTCGCCGGCGCCCCGTGGCGCGACGACGTCCCGGGCAGCCCCGACCCTCACGTCTGCGGGCCGCTCCGGCGGGATGCCGTGCGCGGCGTGCGCCCGGTCCTGCGCGACGCAGCCGGCGGCTTCATCGGCTTCGGGGAGCGCGCCGCCCCCTGACCCTCGGGGCATGACGCCGCGAGCAGGGGTGAACGCTACTGTTGCCGGACGCTTGAGGCCCCCGTCCGCCGGGCTTGCGAGGCGGCGCAGAGCGATGTATCGGTTGGCGCGTCGGGCCTGGGCGGCGCCGGAAGGAGCCGGAGCTTGGGCGTCGAGATCGAACGCAAGTACCTCGTCCGTGACGTCTCTGTCGTGGCCGGCCTGTCGGATACGCGCATCCGGCAGGGCTACCTGTCGGTCGATCCCGAGCGCACCGTCCGAGTCCGCGTTTCCGGGCCGCGGGCGTTTCTGACCGTCAAAGGAACCGGATCGGAGGGCGGCGCCAGCCGGCCCGAGTTCGAATACGAGATACCGCTCCCCGACGCGGAGGAGCTGCTGGATGGCCTCGCTCTCCGGCCGCAGATCGACAAGACCCGCTACCGGGTCGCCGACGGCGGGCTCGTCTGGGAGATCGACGTCTTCGCCGGCGAGAACGACGGCCTGGTGATAGCGGAGGTCGAGCTACCCTCGGAAGAGACTCCCGTGGTCCTGCCCGACTGTATCGGCCAGGAAGTCACCGGCGACGGCCGCTACTACAACGCCAACCTGGTGGGTCACCCCTACAAACGGTGGAGCAAGACCTGGCCCGCGACACGTAGGTCGCCAGATCCCGGCGACCGCCAAAAGTAGGGTTGCTGCTAGCGAGAAAGGCTCAGTCGTCGCGGCGTCGTTGCCCGATACAGTGGGGGGTGGCCGTTCTGGGCCATGGTGGGCCGGCATGGGCTGGCTGGAGAATCGATGTCGATCGACGAGTTGCTGGCTTTGCGGCGGCAAGAGGCGCGGCGGCTCGCCGATTCGGTTCCGTCCAGCCCGGAATGGGACGCCGCCATGGCATCGGTTGAGGATCTCGACGAGGAACTTCGAGCTTTGCACGTCGATCCAAACGAACCAACGAATCCGAGGCCGCAAACGACAGTGGTCGGGTCCTCCCGTGGCGACCTCTAGGAGCCGCCTCGCCTCGATCGACTCGGGGGAGCGCGTTCCGGGATCGGGCGCTTCGCGGCAGAGGCCGCTCGGGCGTCTGCGGCGCCAGCTCGTCCTGCGGGCGCTGGAGCGGCGTCTCGGCCTCGCGCTCGACAAGGCAGCGGCGATTGGGTCACTCGAGAGCCCGTCAGAGCTGATCGCGCTGCTGCCAGGGCTGCAAGCCCTGTGCCCGTCGGATCTCGCTCAGCTCTATCTCCTCGAAGCCGGGCGCCTCGGCTGCGTGGCCCAGTTCCCGCCGGACGCATCCAGGGGTCGTGGAGCTCGCGGCGATCACCCGGCGGATGAGATCGAACGGGCCGTTGCTGCCGGCCGGCCGGCGATCATCGAGCCCGCCGTCAGGCCCATGCCACCCGCCCCGCGCCAGCCGGGATGGCTGGTCCTTCCCCTCAACGGTGGGGGCGTCACCCACGGCGCACTCGTGCTGCAGCGGCGAGAATTGTTCAGCGGCGAGGATCTCACGGTCATGACCGTCTACTCGGCCCTCCTGGGCGAGCGCCTGACCAGTGCCGGCCGGGCGGTCCACGTCGACCGCCAGCAGCTGGAACTCGAACAACACCTGCTGAGCCAGCGACGCCTCCTCGAGATCAACGAGCGCCTGCTGTCGAACGTCGACCCGGCGGGCGTGCTCGATCTCATCGCCGACTCTCTTAAGACGCTCGTCGCATACGACAACCTGACGATCTATCGCGTCGACCATGGCGCCGGCGTGCTCCGACCCGTGCTTGCGCGCGACCGGTTTGCCGAGCTCATCATGAGCACGACCCAGGCCATCGACCGCGGGATCACCGGCTGGGTGCTGGCTCATGGGGCCGCGGAGTGCGTGAACGATGCCCACCTGGACCCGCGCGCGAACCTCATTCCCGGCACACCGATGGAGGCAGAGTCGCTCATCGTTGTGCCGTTGCGCGTCGGGGGCGAGGTAGTCGGCACGCTGAACGTTGGGCGGATGGGCGAAGTCGGGCACTTCACTCCACAGGAGTTCGAGCTGGTCCAACTGTTCGCCGGCCAGGCGTCGATCGCACTGGCCAACGTCGAAGCCCATCGCGAGCTGTGGGCACGGGCCGAGACCGACGCCCTGACCGGCCTGCGCAACCGCGGAGCGTTCGAGCAGGACCTCGAGCGCCTCGTAGCCGACCCAGCTGAGCAGCCAGTCCTTCTCCTGATGCTCGATCTCGACGACTTCAAGCTGTACAACGACCGTCACGGCCATCCCGCCGGCGATCGCGTGTTGCGAGCCGTCGGCGCGGCGATCAGCGCCGTCGCCGGCAGGGGCTACCGGTACGGCGGCGACGAGTTCGCCGTCATCGTCTCCAACGCGACGACGCTTCACGAGTCCGAGATCTCCGAGCGTCTCGCGGCCGGCCTTGCGGCGATCCTGCCGACGGGGGAGACGCCGCTGTCTGCGAGCATCGGGGCGGCCTGCTTCCCGAAGACGGGCTCGACCAAGGACGCATTCGTGGCCGCAGCGGATGAGGCGCTCTATCGAGCCAAGGCTGGACCCGGCCCCACGGCCGACCCCAATCCGGAGGCCCGACGCACGAGTCGGTAGCGGCCGTCGATCGACCGGCGCCGGCTGCACGGCGGTCGGCATGAAGCTCTATACGGATGTTGCAGCGGCAGTGCAGGGTATGGCCCGGGAAGGCGATCTCTTCGTACCGAACCCGGAGACAGAGGGGATCTACCGGGATCTGTATGAGCGGGTACCGGCCGGAGATCTACGCGCTGAGTCGCTCGGCCAGGTAGCGGATGGCGATCGGGTAGCGGTACTCGATCGCCCCGTGCATCGCCGGGAAGAGCTCAAAGAACGGCTCCGGGGATCCCGCCGAGACGCACGCCCGGCGGAATGCCTCGGCGCCGAGGTCGAGGAAGTAGTCGTCCCGGTCGCCCGCGTCGATGTAGACCGCCCGCATCGAGCGCAGCGCAGCGGCGCCCTCGGGTGTCCGGGCCATCCGCACTGGATCCCAGCGCAGCCAGCGGTCCCAGATCTCCGGGATCAGCTCGCCTGTCGCCGGATCGAACGGGTGGCGGATCGTGCCGTCCGGGTCGGCCGAGTAGCAGGCCGAATACCCGTGCACCTCGAAGAGCGGCTGGTCGGCCTTCCTGGTGAAGGCCGACCTCGACCGGAAATCCGCCAGCCATCGCTCGATCGAGCCGTCGTAGCCGTCCCGGAGCGCCCGGGCAGCCTCGGCGAACATCGGTCCGTAAGAGGCTTCGAAGAGGGCGTCGCCGGCGTGGGTGGCCAGCCCGCCGAACAGGTCTGGGCGGAGCATCGGCGTGATCATCGCGCCGTAGCCGCCGCTCGACTTGCCGGTGATCCCGCGGTGATCGCGGTCCGTCAAGGTGCGGTACCGGGCGTCGACGAACGGCACGACCTCCTCGCACAGGTAGGTGTGATACGCCCCTGTCGCCGGCGAGTCGAGGTACTGGCTGCCGCCGTAGGAGGTCCAGCAGTCGACGAAGACCACGATCGCCGGCGGCGGCGCACCCTCCCCCGGGCCCTCACCGGCAAACAGGGCGTCGATGTTCTCAGGGGTGGTGGGACGGAAGGCTTCACGGTTGCGCCACATGTCGATCTGGCCGGTCATGCCCTGGATGAGGTAGATCGACGGGTAGCGACGATCCGGCTCGGCGTCGTATGCGGGGGGCACGTAGACCCAGATGGGGCGGTCGCTCGGATCGCCGGGCAGGTTGCCGACCAGAGCGCGGCTCGCGATCGTCAGCTCGTCGATCCGACCGCGGAATGGCCTCGACCAGGGGCGCATATCGTCTCCTCAGAGTTGTCGGGCGTTCTCAGACTGAGGCCATCATGCCGCCGTCGACGTAGATGACCTGTCCGTTGACGAAGCTCGATGCCGGTGCGGACAGGAAGATCGCGGCCCCCACGATCTCGCTGACATCTCCCCACCGGCCGGCGGGCGTACGCTGGCGAAGCCAGGCGTCAAAGACAGGATCGTCGGCAAGCGGTCTCGTGAGTTCAGTGGTCAAGTAGCCGGGACCGATACCGTTGACCTGCAACCCGTAGCGGGCCCAGTCGGTGCACATCCCGCGCACCAGGTTCCGGACGCCACCCTTGGTGGCCGTGTAGGGCGCGATCGTGGGGCGTGCCAGCTCGCTCTGCACCGAACAGATCGCGATGATCTTGCCGTGACCGCGCGGAATCATCCGCCGCGCGACCGTCTGACTTACTACGAATACGCCGGTCAGATTGACCGCCACTAGCCGGTTCCATGCGTCGAGTGGGAAGTCTTCGAGGGGTGCACGGTGCTGGATGCCCGCGTTGTTGACTAGGATCTCGATGGGACCGATGTTGGCCTCGACGTCGGCGATAGCTTGGCCGACCTCCTCGGGTTCGGTTACGTCGAACAGCGACCCGTGGGCGCTGAAACCATCGGCACGCAGACTGTCCACGGCCGCGTCCAATCTGTCCTGGACGATGTCGTTGAGCACGATCGCGGCGCCCGCCGACGCTAGGCCTCTGGCCAGTGCCAGTCCGACGCCCTGCCCTGATCCGGTTATGAGGGCGATATGCCCTGAGAGGTCGAACAGATCGGTTGGCATGTCAGCAGTTTCCTCAGCGCTGCGGGTCTACGTGGATCTTGGGGGCGTCGCCCCAGCCGGGCAGGCGCTTGCCGGCAAGGACGTCGGCGGCCTCGTCCAGGCCGACCGTGGCCGCGACGAGCGGCTGCGCGTCAACTGCGCCGGAAGCGTAGAGGTCGATGATGCCCTCGAGGCCCCCCGAGGCGCTGAGTACGCCGACCGTCGTGACGTCCTTCAACGCAATGGTGCGAGTGTCGATGAGGCTTGGCTGGCCGGAGAGGCCGATGTAGACGACCCTGCGCCCCGGTTCCACGACGTCCAGCGCGAGTGCAGGCAATTCCTGCGCGTTGGAAGCGTCGACTACGGCGTCCCATCGAAGGTCGGGCAGCGTTTCCCTCGTCCATACGTGCTCGAATCCGAGCGTTTGTGCGAAGGCCCGGGATCTCTCGCTGCGACCCATCAGGTGGACATCGATGCCCTGGGCGGCGGCGACCTGGGCCACGAGCAGCCCGATCGTTCCCGCTCCCATCACGAGCAGTCGCTCACCCGGCGCAAGCCCCGCGCCGCGAACGGAGCGAAGCGCATTGCCGCCGGGTTCGACCAGGGCACCCAGCGACGGCCCGACCGTCTCGGGCAGCGGCACCAAGGCCCGGACGGGAACCGGAAGCTGCTCGGCGAGGGCGCCGGGCCAACCGTTGCGGATGCCGATCTCGTACCGGTCGGCGCACAGGTGCTGGCGTCCATGCCGGCACCGCTCGCAGTCCCCGCAGCCCAGCATCGTGTCGCCGGTCACACGGCGTCCAATCCACGACGGATCGACGCCCTTTCCGACTGAGGAGACTGCGCCGGCCCATTCGTGGCCTATGCGGATCGGGTACTCGGCCTGACCCGTGTGCAGGTAGGCCATCTCGCCGGTGTAGAACTCGACGTCGGTGCCGCACACGCCGGCCCGCTCGACGTCAACGACCACTTCGCCCGGCCGGGGTTCCGGACGGGCGAGCTCGCGCACCTCCGCGCGGCCGGGCCCGGTGATGACGAACGCACGCATCGTCACCGCCACGTTCGAACCGGCATTCGTCAGCCTCGTGGGTACTGGGTAGGCAAGGTGGAACCGTTCGAGATTGTAGCCTCGGGCCGCCGGCCGGTGTCATGATCTGGACCTGGCTCGCAGGATCGGGCTGCCCCAGGGCGGCCTCGCCGGGTCGGAAGCAGCCCGAACAGGAGACTCGCTGATGGAGACCACGCCAACGCTGGGCCTGATCGGCCTCGGGATCATGGGCCGGCCGATGGCCCGGAATCTGATGAAGGCCGGCTACCACCTTACCGTCCTCGACATCGACTCATCCGCAGTCGCGGCCCTCGCCGCCGAAGGCGCCGCGGTCGGCACGGCCCCGGCCCAGGTGGCCGCCTCGACCGACGTGCTGATCACGATGCTGCCTGATTCGCCGCAGGTCAGGGAGGTCTACCTCGGCCGGAGCGGCGCGTTCGAGGCCCTGCGGGCGGGCTGGCTCGCCATCGACATGAGCTCGATCGCCCCGAGCACCGCCCGGGAGCTGGCCGAGCGGGCCGCAGCCGCCGGAGCAGAGATGCTCGACGCGCCGGTCAGCGGTGGCGACAAGGGCGCGATCGCCGGCACCCTCTCGATCATGGTGGGCGGAACCGACGAAGCCTACGAGCGGGCCCTGCCCATCCTGCAGGCGCTGGGCAAGACGATCGTCCACGTTGGAGCCGCGGGAGCCGGGCAGGTCGTCAAGGTCTGCAACCAGGTGGTCGTGGCCGTGGTAATCGAGGCCGTCTCCGAGGCGCTGGTCCTGGGCGCCAAGGCCGGCGTGGACCCTGCGTTGATCGCCGATGTGCTCCAGGGCGGACTCGCGGCGACCAGGGTCCTGGAGATGCGCCGGGACAACATGCTCTCCGGCCGCTTCGACCCGGGCTTCCGGATCCGTCTCCATCTCAAGGATCTCAAGAACGCCCTCGACCTGGCTCGTGAGACGAACGTCGCGCTGCCGGCGGCCGCGCAGGTCGACCAGCTGATGCGGGCGGCGGCTGCCGCCGGCCATGCGGACTACGACCATTCGGGCCTGATCACGGTGCTCGAAGAGATGGCCGGTTTCAGCGTCTCGGGGCAGGAAGCCACGCGATGAACCGGGCGGCGAGTCTGGACGCGGCGACGGGGCTGCTCGAACGGCTCATCAACTCCGCAGACCCGACGCTCACCTACAGGGCTCGCGTCCTGGCCGGAGGGCTGGCCGAGGAGTCGCCCGAGGCACGCGAGCTGCGGGCAATGATCTCGGGCTCGCCGCGCGCGGCGGCGCTGCTCGGCCATCGAGCTAGCGACGGCACGATCCGCCTCAATCCTTATGTGAAGTGGCAGGGACCCCACTGGACCCTGGTCAGTCTGGCCCTCCTCGACTACCCGCCGGGCGATCCATCGCTGATCCCGCTGCGTGACCAGGTGTATGCATGGCTCTCCTCTCGTGAGCACCTGCGCCCTCCCGGCACGGTGATCTACGCGGACCAGCCCGACCGGGTGCGACGCTGCACATCGCAGGAGGGAAACGCGATCTGGTACTCGCTCCGGCTCGGGCTGGAGGATGAGCGGACCGAGACGCTGGCCGAGCGGCTCATCGCCTGGCAGTGGCCGGACGGCGGCTGGAACTGCGACAAGCGCTCGGAGGCACGGTCGGCGTCGTTCCAGGAGACCGCCATTCCGTTGCGCGCCCTGTGGGCGTTCGGCCGGCGGTACGGCCACCGGGGAGCGCTCGATGCCGCGGACCGCGCTGCCGAGTGCCTCCTCGGCCGCCGCCTGCTCTGGCGCCGGCGCGACGGAGCGATCATCACGCCCGACTGGGGCGGAGCGGTCGATCGCATCCACTTTCCGATCCAGTTCTACGACGTCCTGTTCGCGCTGCAGGTCATGGCCGAGATCGGCCGCATCGGGGACCCTCGGTGTGAGGATGCCATCCGGTTGCTCGAAGCGAAGCAGCTAGCCGAAGGCGGCTTCCCGCGCGAGGAGCCAACCTGCCTGACCCGTCCCCGGATCGTCAGCCGCGGCAGCTGGGCGGACTGGGGCCCGGCGGGCCGTACGAGAAGCAACCCGTTCGTCAGCCTCGCGGCATGGGGCGTGCTCGTCGCCCGGAGGCGGGCCCTCGCCCCGGTCTGAGCGCCCGCCGGTCGTCGGTGACGCCGGCTCGAATGGAGGCCGTCCCGTCAGCGACCGGGATCGAGGCCCGGCCGAGTGCTCGAGCGCGCCACGAACGTGCCGCCCCCCGTGACCGTCGGGATCTGCGGCATGGACTTCGCCAGGCCGTTCAGCAGCGTAGCCATGACCGCCGCCGGCCCGAGCGAGAGGATCTCGCCGTCGACGGCCCCGGCAGCCGTCGCCTCGATCAGCCCGAATGACTCGCGCTCGAGGATCGCTCGGAACGTGGGAGCGGTGTAGCCGATCCGGTCTCCGACGTCGATCCTGTGGGTCGTCTCACCGAAACGCCCTTCCATCGTGCCGTCGCCGAGCAACAGGAAGGCGTTCGATGCCTGGGCCTCGAAGGCCGCCCGGTCGAGAAACAGCCTCGGCTTGTCGCGATACGGGGCACCGGACGTCGGACACGCCGTCACGCAGTTGCCGCAATCGTTGCACAGGTCGGCGAGCACGGCGACCTGATGGCGCTGGCCGATCGCAAAACGGACGCGGCCCCGCGCCACGATCGTGCCGTTGAGGACCGAGAGGGACGGCACGTCGGCGCTCGCCGGCTCGACCTGGTACGTCAGGAGGGCCATGTTCGGGCAGACGCCGACGCAGAGACTGCACAGGTCGTCGCAGTCCAGGCAGCGACTCGCTTCGCGGATCGCCTCTTCGGCCGTGTAGCCCAGGACCGTTTCCTCGAAGCCGCTGCGCGAGTCGAGGGGGCTGACCCGGATCGGCACCCGGTAGGCCCGGCGTGCGCGCCTGACCAGGAGTCCCGCGACGTCGACCGGGCGTCGCGCATCGGCCGGCTCCATCCGCGCACGCCCGAACGCGGCCGAGATCGCGGCGGCGACGCGCTTGCCGTCGGCCGCCGCCCTGACGACAGACGCGGGTCCGTGACTCGCGATGTCTCCGGCCGCGTACACCCCCGGGAGCGACGTCTCCAGCGTCTCGGGGTCGACGGCGATGTAGCCGGAGGGCGTCAACTCGGGCCGCCGGGCGCCGAACAGGCCGAGGGCCGCGCCCTGGCCGATCGCCACGATCAGGGTATCCAGCCCGATTTCGAACGCCGAGCCCGGCACGTCGAATGGTATCTTGCGGCCCGCCGCGTCCCGCGCTCCGCGGTACTCGGTCCGGGTGCAGATGAGACCGGCGAGCCTGCCGCCCTCGACATGCAGGGTCTCCGGCCGGGCCAGCTCCACGATCTCGACCCCCTCGTCCTGGATCGCGCGGACTTCCTCGGGGTCGGCCGGCATTTGGTCGATGGTGCGACGGTAGATGAGCGAAACCGCCTGACCGCCGACCCTGAGGGCCGACCGCGCGCAATCCATCGCGGTGTCGCCGCCGCCGACGACCCCCACCCGCGGGCCGATTCCCACGGGATGACCCTCGCGGACGCGTCCGAGGAACTCGATGCCGTCCATGACGCCATCGGCGTCGTCGCCCGGCAGACCGAGATTCCTTGTGCCCTGGGCGCCGGTGGCGATGACGACCGCGGCGAATCCGTCCGCCTGGAGACTGTCGATCGTGAAGTCGAGGCCGGCCGTCAGGCCGTACCGGATCTCGACGCCGAGGCGCTCGAGGACCGCGAGGTCCTGGTCGATCGGCTCCCGGGGCAGCCGGTAGGCCGGGATCGCACCCCCGGCCATGCCGCCTGAATGGAGACGAGCCTCGAAGATCGTTACCATGAAGCCGTCACGGGCGAGATCGCGGGCGGCTGCCAGGCCGGCCGGGCCTGCACCGGCGATGGCCACTCGGGTCGAGATTCCCGGCGCCCGATCCGGCACCGGAGCTCCGGCCGCGCGCTCCCGCTCCATGATCAAGCGCTTGATGTGCCGGATCGCGAGCGGCTGGTCCAGGTGCGTGCGGACGCAGGTGTCCTCGCAGGGGTGGTCGCACACGCGGCCGAGGATGGATGGCAATGGGTTGTCCCGCCGGGTGATGCGGGCCGCCTCCTCGAACTCCCCCCGGCGTACCGCGTCCATGTACCGCGGAACCGCCTGGTCGACCGGGCAGGCGTCCATGCACGGCGCCTCGATGCAGTCGAAGGCGCCCAGCTGCCGCGGCGTCTTCGACCGGTCCATCCGGAACGATGCCTTCTTGTAGCGCGGGTCGCTTCGAACCGACTCGGCATACGCCCGGAGATTGACCCGTCCCAGCACGGAGACGGTGAGATCGGCCACCCGGGCGGCGCCCGCGGCATCGAAGCCGGCCTGCCGCGCCCACCTTCGTGCCCGGTCCGGCACGCGCTCCGCACCGGAGGTCTCTTCGAGCGCCCCCAAGAGGGCGCGGCATTGCTCAGGCGCAAGGTCAAGGCCACCCTCGGCCATCAGGGGGACGAGCCCGGCGATCTCCGGCCGCCGCAGGGCCGATCGGCAGACGAAATCGGGCGTATCGTGCGCACCCACCGCGTCGAAGGCCGCCTCGACGTTCTCCGGGTACTGGAGCAGCCGCAGGTAGCCGCCCGTCTTGAGGAGGTCCGAGCAGACGGTGACGGTGCGCATGCCGGCGCCCAGCAGGTCCGCGACGTTGAAGCAGTCCGCCCCGCCGGCGAACGAAAGCGGCATGTCGCCGCCCAGATCCTCGGTCAGCATCGCCGCCAGGCCGGCCGTGACCGGGTGGAGCGGCCGGCCGGAGAGGTACATCGTCGGATCGCGGTCGAAGACGCCCCGCCAGTTGTCCACCTCGAGCGTGTTCGAGAGCTTCAGGCCGAATGTCAGGCTCCTTGCCGCCGCGACCCGCCTCAGGTTCCGGAACATGGGTACGGCGTCCACGTACTTGAGGTCGTGCTCGAAGGCCGTGTCGGGGATCGGCACTTCGTCGAAGCCGAGGTCGCCGTTTACGATGCCGCGCACGCGGTCGGCGCCGAGCAGGGTCGGGTTGCACTTCACCGAGGTGTGGAGCCCGCGCTCTTCGAGCAGGTAGCGCGAGATCGCCTCGATCTCTTCGGGCGGGCAGCCGTGCATCGTCGAAAGCGTCACCGTGTCCGAGAGACGGGTGGGGATCTCGATCTCCCGGACGGCCGGATAGCGCCGGGCCACGATCTCGACGCAGCCCGGCAGGGATTCGGACGCGTCCGTCATCGCGTCCAGGTACCACTGGACGTTCGGCCGGCGGATGCCCTCGAGGTTGTATCCGACGCTCATGTTGAAGACGACGCCGGGGCGGTCGCCGGGCCAGCCGAACCGGTGGTGGAGGGCGTGGATGAGCACCCACGCCCGCAGGTACTCGTCGAACGACTGGTGGATCTTGAGCTCTTGGGACCACTCGACGTTGTAGCCCTCGTCCTGCACGTCGATGCACGGCTTGTTGACGTCGATCTCGTCGAGGGTCTGGACGGTCTTGAGCTCGATCAGCCGGGCGCCGGCCAGCCACGCGGCGACGATGTTCTGGGCCATCTGCGTGTGCGGCCCGGCCGCCACGCCGAACGGTGTCTCGATCGCGGCCCCGAAGGCGTGCACCCTGAAGCGATGGTCGGAGCGCGGGACGAAGAACGCCGACCGCGGCACGTTGAAGAGCGAGTCCTTCTCCGCCAGCTCGGTGAAGGCCCAGTGCGTGAGCTGCTCCATCGAGATGGGGCGGAATCGGTCGGGCATCGCGTCTACCTCGTCGCTCGCGGTTGTCGGGGGCTATGTCTTCAGAGGCGGGCGTGGAGGCGAGCCGCCTGTTCTCGGGCCTTGGCGCGGATCTCGCCGCCGTCGACCCTGGTCGGCCGCCCGTCGGCGAACACCGGCGCGCCGTCGATCGTGATCCGCAGGGGCCGGATCCCCGGCGTGAAGGCGATATGCCACGGATCCATCGGGTCGTAGGACCACGTCACGTCGTCGTTGAGAGCCTCGGGGACAAGGTCCCAGCCGCGCCGCAGCCACGACCACGCCGCGTCCGGACCGCACGTGACGTCGACGGAGCGCTGGAGCATGTACGCGAGCCGGAAGGCCTCGAGCACGTTGCCGCCGATCCCGTCCGTGCCGAGCGCGACCGGGTTCGCAAACCGGGCCGGGCCGGCATAGCCGACGGCGTTGTTGAGGTTCGACTCGGGGTTGTGGACGATCGTCCCCCGGAGCGCGTGCTCCGTCGGCAGGTGAACGCAGTGGGCCAGGAGCCAGTTGTCTCGCGTCAAACCCGCCAGCCGCCGGGGCGCATCGGCGTCGACCGGGCCCTCGCACACGTGAACGTGGACGCCGACCCCAAGGTCCTCAGCCAGGCCGGCAGCGTCCCGGAGCGACGCGTCCGTGCAGGTGAACGCAGCGTGGATGCCGACCATGCCGCGGCCGCCGGCCCGGATGAACCGCTCGTTCTCGGCGAGTCCCCGCCGCGCGCCGTCGGGGCCGTGCCGGTCGGTGATCCCGTAGGCGGCCACGACCCGCACGCCGACCTCGGCGCACGCGGAGGCGACGGTGTCGAGGCTGCCCTCGATGGCGTTCGGGGATTCGTGGTGGTCGACGATGGCGGTCGTGCCGCTCTCCAGCGCCTCGAGAGCGCCCAGCATCGCCGACCAGCGGATCATCTCCAGGTCGAGCGCCGCGTCGAGGCGCCACCAGACCTGCTCCAGTATCTCCTCGAAGTTGGTGGGCACTCGCGGCGGCGCCGGCATCCCCCGCGCCAGCGCCGAGTAGAGGTGGTGGTGGGCGCAGACGAGGCCGGGCGTGGTCGCGGCCATGGCTACTGATCCCCGGCGGGGCTGTGGACGACGTGCGGGGCGACTGCCCGCGCCGCTGCCGAGTCGCGCATCGGCAGCGCGTTCCGCCTCACCCCGTCGAACGCGTAGAGCGCACCCGCCACCGCTCCCGGGGTGGGGACGAGCACCGCCTCGCCGGCACCCTTCGCCCCGTACGGACCCTCCGGCTGGGGCTCCTCGACGAGAATGCACTCGACCGGCGGCATCCCGGCCGGGTGGATGATGCCGAGCGACTTGAGTGTGTCGCTCACCGGTACGCCGCCCTCGAGGACCAGCTCCTCGGTCAGGGCGTAGCCCAGGCCCATGTGGACGCCGCCCTCGACCTGGCCCTCCATCGCGGCCGGGTTCATCACCCGCCCAACGTCCTGGGCGGCCACCACCCTGGCGAGGCGGCCCACGTCATCGACGGTGACGACCTGGCTGGCCCAGCCGTAGGCAAAGTGCGTGACCGGCTCGTCCGCCTCGTTCGTGGTTGTCCAATCGACGATGAACTCGCCCGGAAACTCCTGCCCGGCGAGGTCCTCCAGGCGCCGGCCGCCGAGGGCCGCCCTGAGGCGACGCGCCGCGTCGATGACGGCCTGGCCTCCCAGGGTGGTCGCCCGGGATGCGGTCGTCTCAAGCGTGTCGAGCTCGCGTTCCGTGTCCACGATCACGGTTATGCGCTCGGCCGCGATGCCCAGCTCCTCGCCCGCGATCTGGCGCAGGACGGTGTGGACGCCCTGGCCCATCTCCGTCCACGAGTGGAACAGGGTCACGCTGCCGTCGGCCTCCGGGCGCAGGATCGCCCGGCCCCGTTCTACCGTCCCGTTGCCCAGGCCGACGTTCTTGGCCCCGCATGCGATGCCCGCGTACCGGGCCGAGCGATACGCATCGCGCACGGCCAGCAGCGTGCGCTTCAGGCCGACTCCCGGACCGAGCAGCTGGCCCGTGCCGAAGCGATCGCCCGCCTCGAGGGCGTTCCGCCAGCGCATCTCCCAGCCGTCCAGGCCGACACGCTCCGCCAGGCGGTCGAGCATGCCCTCGATCGCGAAGGCGACCTGGACCGCGCCGAAGCCGCGCATGGCGCCGGCCGGCGGGTTGTTCGTGTACACCGCGCGAGCCTCGACGTCGACGTTGGGCACGCGGTAGGCGCCGCACGCGTGTCCGGCCGCCCGCTCCAGGACCTTGCCGCCCACGCTGGCGTACGCCCCGGTGTCGCCGACTATGCGGGCTCGGACCGCGAGGAGGTGCCCCTCCGCGTCGCATCCGACCGTATAGCGCATCGCCATCGCGTGGCGCTTGGGATGGAGGCGGATGCTCTCCTTGCGCGACAGCCTCAGAAGCACGGGCCGGCCCGTGAGCATTGCCAGGAGGCTCGTCTGGGCCTGGACGCTGAGGTCCTCCTTGCCCCCAAACCCTCCACCCGTCGCGACCTGCGTGACGCGGATGCTCCCCTGGGGGAGGCCCAGGAATGAAGCGATCTGCCGTCGATCCTCCCAGGCGCCCTGCCCCTGGGAGTGGACGCGGAGCAGGGGAGTCTCCCCGGTCGAGTTGTCCGGCACGACAAGGCATGCCTCCGGCTCCATGAACGCATGCTCGATCGGTTGGGTGCGGAACGTCTCGGTCAGGACGTGAGCTGCCCCGGCGAGGGCCGCATCGACATCGCCTCTGCGGACGATCGACTCGGAGAGCAGGTTCCCGCCCGAATGGACGAGTGGGGCGTCTACGGCGAGAGCCGCGAACGGGTCTGTGACCGGCTCGAGGACTTCGTATTCGACGTCGACGAGTGCGGCGGCCTCGCGGGCCGCTCGGCGGGACTCGGCGGCCACCGCCGCCAGGATGTCGCCGACGTAGCGTGTGGTCTCCCCCTCGGCGACCAGCCCAGGCCAATCCGGCACGATGAGCCCCTGCTCGCGACAGCCCGGGACGTCCCGCCACGTGGCGACGCGAATGACGCCCGGGTGAGCGGCCGCGCGGGAGACGTCGATCCTCCTGACGACGGCCCTCGGATGATCGGCCAGGCGCAATGCCCCGTGCAGCATCCCCGGGACCACCATGTCCCCGACGAACTGCTTCTCTCCGAGGGCGAGCGCTCGGCCCTCGTGGCGCGGCGCCCGCGTTCCGACCAGCCTCGTGGAGCCGATCGACCGGCTCGAATCGCCCGTGCGTCCGGACGGCTGCGCCTCCGCGGCCGCCTCTCCCAGCCGCGCGGCGGCCACCGCCTCTATCGCCTCGATGATCTTCACGTACCCGGTGCAGCGGCAGAGGTTTCCGGCGAGCGCGTGCGCGATCTCCTCGCGGGTTGGCCGCGTGGCTCGTCTCAGCAGGCCCTCGGCCTTCATGATCATTCCGGGCGTGCAGTAGCCACACTGGACGGCACCGGCGGCCACGAACGCGCCGGCCCAGAGGTCCCGAACGGCGGGCGCGAGACCCTCGAGTGTTTCGACCCGGCGGCCGGCGCAGCGCTCGGCGGGGCGCGCGCACGACACCACCGCCCGGTCATCCACGAGGATCGTGCAGGCCCCGCACGAGCCTTCGGGCGCGCAGCCGTCCTTCATCGACCTGAGGCCGCACCCGTCGCGGAGGAGATCGAGCAGGCTCGTCCCCGCCTCGACGTCGACTTCGACTGACCGGCCGTTGAGCATGAAGCGCAGCGGCGACGGCAACGTCAACTCCTCTCTCCCGGGCCGGCGGTCGCGGCCCGAGGCCTCCTTCTGAGAAAGCGGCCGTGCCCGGGGCGACCCTTCCATTCACCGTCCTCGACGACGACCTCGCCCCGGCTCATGACCACGCTGGCCGCGCCCCGGACCTCCCGCCCCTCATAACAGGAGTAGTCGACGTTCATCCGATGCGTGAGAGCGGACAGCGTGTGGCGGGAATCCGGGTCGTAGATCACCAGGTCGGCGTCGAAGCCGGGGGCCACCGCCCCCTTCTGGCCCCACAGTCCGAACATGCGGGCGGGACCGGCCGAGATCAGCTCGACCCATCGCTCGCGCGAGATGCGTTCGGCGACCACGCCGCCGTCGTGGAGCAGATCGACTCGTTCCTCCACCCCGGGCAGGCCGTTGGGGATCTTGCGGAAGTCGCCGCGGCCCAGGTCCTTCTGGCCGTGGAAGTCAAACGGGCAATGGTCCGTTGCCACCACTTGCAGCTCGCCGACCTGGAGACCCCGCCACAGCGCCTCCTGGTGTTCGGGCGTGCGCAGGGGCGGCGAGCAGACGAACTTCGCGCCTTCGAAGCTCGCATCGGAGCCGGGGCGCGGGCCGGAGCCGGAGCGCGAGCCGGCCTCACTCGCGCCCCCCAGGGCATCGACCGACAGGAAGAGGTACTGCGGGCACGTCTCCGCGTACACCTCCGAGCCGCGCGCACGGGCCGCGCCGATCTCCTCGACCGCTTCGGCTGCAGACACGTGGACGATGTACACGGGCACGCCGGCGATCCCGGCCAGGGCGATGACCCGGTTGGTCGCCTCTCCCTCGAGCCCGGAAGGGTGCGCCACGGCATGGAACCGTGGATCGGTGTCGCCCCTCGAGGCCAATCGCTCCGCCAGCACGTCGACCGCGAGCCCGTTCTCCGCGTGCATCAGGATCAGGCCGCCGTCGTCCGCGGCCCGCAGCATCGCCCGCAGGATCTCGCCGTCGTCGCTGTACATCCGGCCCGGGTACGCGGTGAACAGCTTGAACGACGAGACCCCCTCGGCGACCAGACCGTCCATCTCGGCCAGGGTCCCGTCGTTCACGTCGCACATCGCAATGTGGAACCCGTAGTCCACGCAGCAGTGTCCGTCGGCCTTAGCGTGCCAGGCATCCAGCCCCTCGCGGAGCGAGCGGCCCCGGCTCTGCGTCGCGAAATCGATGATCGTCGTGGTGGCGCCGAAGGCCGCGGCCCGGGTGCCGCTCTCGAAAGTGTCCTTCGACACGACGTCGCCGACCGGCATCTCCATGTGGGTGTGAGCGTCGATCGCACCGGGTATCACGAGCTTTCCCGAGGCGTCCAGGACCAGGTCCGCGGGCCCGCTCAGACCGGGCTCGACCGCGACGATCCTCTCGTCCTCGACGAGCACGTCGGCCTGCCGTGAGCCGTCCGCGTTGACGACTGTGCCCTTCACGATCAGGGTCCGCACGACGGCCTGGCCTCCCCTCGGTCCGCTACCAGCCGCCGGCGTCCCGGATGACGCGGCGAAGGATCCGGGCCGTCACCGCACGGCGGTACGACGCGGTCGAGCGCACGTCATCGATCGGAACGATCTCGGCCGCCAACGCGGCGGCGGCGCGGTCCGCGGCCACCCGGGTCGGAGTCGACCCGTCGAGAATCCCCTCGGTCGCGAGCGCCCGCATCGGAACGGGGGCGACGGAGCCGACCGCCACTCGAACGTCGCGCCAGGCTGAAAGGTTCCCGGCGTCGCCGGGCGGGGCCGGAGTCTCCGGTTGATCCTCGCGCCACGAGACGGCCATGACGACCTTCGAGATCGCAAGCGCCCGCCGGGTGCCGACCTTGCGGAAGCGGACCCGACGGCCCGAAGGTAGGGGGATCTCGATGCGCAGGATCAGCTCCTCGGGGGAACGGGCGGTCGCGCGGTAGCCGGTGAAGAAGGCCGAGGCCGGGCATCGGCGTTCGCCGCTCGCCCCGCCCATCACGATCACCGCGTCCGTCGCCAGCAGGACGGGCAGAGTGTCGCCTGCCGGCGAGGCATTGGCGATGTTCCCGCCGAGAGTCGCCCGGTTCTGGATCTGCGCGGCGCCGATCGTGGCGGCCACTTCGGCGAGGACGGGCAAGTGCTCGGTGACGATGGGCGAGCGCCGTATCTCGGCGAAGGTCGTGAGCGCTCCGAGCACGAGGGCGCGCGGGCCGGGCCCTCCGACCGAACTCGCCGGCGTCTCGAGCCGGATCCCTCGCAGCTCGTCGAGGTTCGAGATGTCGAGGAGAGGCTGCCTGTCATCGGCAGCCCCCGTCGCGAGCATGACCATGAGGTCCGTGCCCCCGGCGACCGGCCGGCACCCGTGCTCAGCCAGCAGCCGGAGTGCCTCCTGGAGAGACCCGGGCGAGATAGAGGTGACCTCCGAGTACCCGCGACTACTCGTCGCGACGGTCCACGACCCCGATGGCGGCGCGCCGGGCCGGGCGTAGGACGGACCCTCACCCGGTGCCGGGTGAACGGGCTTCGTCTCGGGCAATTGCCATCCGCCGTCGCCCGACTCGCGCACGGCGGCAAGCTCGATCGCTTCGACGATCTTGGTGTAGCCGGTGCAGCGGCAGAGGTTCCCGGCGATCGCTTCGCGGACCGCATCCTCCGTTACAGGCGCGCCCGAATCGAGGTACGCCCGGCCGGCTACGAGCATGCCGGGGGTGCAGAAGCCGCACTGGGCCGCGCCGCTGGCGACGAATGCCGACTGGAGCACATCGACGCGCCCTCCGTCGGCCATACCATCGACCGTGAGCACCTCGCGACCCTCGACCTGGCACACGGGGACGAGGCAGCTGTCCACGACACGACCGTCGAGCAGCACGGAGCAGGCTCCGCACTCGCCCTCGCCGCACCCCTCCTTCGTGCCGGTGAGCCCCAGGTCCTCCCTCAGCACGTCCAGCAGGCGGCGGCCGCCGTTCGCGGTCACCTGGGCCGGAGCTCCGTTCACCTTGAACCGGATGACGCCCGGGTGGGCGAGCGTGTCGAGCGTCATGACACCGCCCCCTGCGCTTCTGGCGCGGGGCCCGGGTCCGATCCTTCCAGCTCGATCATGCCCGCGAGGACGCGCTCGGCCGTCGCCGGGAGCTGGTGGATCCAGACCCCGGTCGCGTCGTGGATGGCGGCCACGATCGCCGGAGCGGCGACGTCGGCCGGCAGCTCGCCGAGCCCCTTGGCGCCGTGGGGAACGCCGGAGAAAGGCTCCTCTACAAGCAGCGCCGTCATCCGGGGCGCGTCGAGCGAGGTCGGGATCAGGTAGGTTGCAAGCCGGTCGTTCATGTAGCGGCCGCCCTCGACCTTCATCTCCTCGATCGTGGCATAGCCGACGGCCTGGAGCGTGCCGCCCTCGATCTGCCCCGTCGCGAGTTGCGGGTTGACGATCCGGCCCGCGTCGTCGGCGGCCACGACCGAGCGAACCGCCACCTCGCCGGTGTCGAGGTCCACGTCTACCTCAGCCACGGCGGCGGCGTAGCTGAAGACCGGGTAGGCGTCGCCGCGGTGTGTCGCGTCGTCCCAGCTGATGTCCGAGAAGCCGTCGAACCGCTCCTCGGCCCGGGCCGGTCCGTGGCTCCGCGCATCGTCGCGATACGACGCCGCGAAGGATTTGCCGGTGCGCGCCTCGAACTCCTCTCGAAGCCGGCCGGCGGCCGCCACGAGAAGTCCGCCGACGACCATTGTCGTCCGGGAAGCGACGGTGGGTCCGCTGTTCGGCACGACGCGCGTGTCCTGCGGGGCGATCTCCACCTCGTCGAGCGGGATGCCGAGGGCGTCCGCGGCGAGCTGCGCCAGCACCGTCCGCGAGCCCTGGCCGATCTCGGTGGAGTCGACCAGGCACCTCACGCGGCCGTCCGCGTCGACCTCGATGGCCGCGACGCTCGCCAGGTGCCGCTCTCCGCCGCCGGTGAAGCCGGCGCCGTGCCACGCGAGAGCAACTCCGATGCCGCGGGCCGTCCGGGCCGCCGGGTCCGGGCCTGCCAGGCGGGCACGCTCCCGGGTCAGCCTTTCCGCGGCCGTCCGCTCGCGGATGCGCTCGAATTCGGCCGCCTCGACCGCGCGGTCGAGCACCCGGACCGCGGCCACGCTCTGGCGCAGGACCTGGCCGGTGGGCGTGACGTCGCCGACACGATAAGCCCAGCGACGCCGCAGCTCGGCCGGGGAGATTCCGAGCGCGTCGGCAACACGGCTCACCTGCATCTCGGCGGCGAACTCCGTCTGCGGTGCCCCGAACCCGCGCATCGCTCCGTTCGGCGGCGTGTTGGTCCGCATCGTGCGGGAGCGGATGCGAACGTTCGGGCAGGCATACGGGCCGCCGGCGTGGATCGAGCCACGGGACAGAACTACCGGGGAAAGCGTGGAGTAGGCCCCCGCGTCCATGACGATATCGATGTCCTGGGCGCCGAGACGCCCGTCGCGGGTCACACCCGTGCGATGCGTGATGATCGCCGGGTGCCGCTTCGTCGTCGCCGCGATGTCCTCGTGGCGGTCGTAGATCATCCGAATCGGCCGCCGGGCCTTCAGGGCCAGGAGCGCGGCGTGGATCGCCAGGCCCGAGGGGTACTCCTCCTTGCCGCCGAAACCGCCGCCGGTCTCGACCTGGATCACCACGCAGCGAGCGTCGTCCAGGGCGAGCGCCCGTTTCATAGCTGCGTGGACGTAGTACGGGCACTGGAGCGAACCGTAGACGGTGACGCCGCCGTCCTCGCCAGGCACGGCGATCATCCCCTGCGGCTCTATGTAGAGCTGCTCCTGGTGGCCGACACGGTAGGTGCCCTCGACGACGAGGTCGGCCGCGGCCAGGCCGGCTTCGACGTCGCCTCGCCCGATTTCGTATGAGGCGAAGGCGTGGTCCGACTCCAGCGGATCGAACAGGGGCGGGAGTGGCTCGGTCCTGACTCGGACGTGGTCTCTCGCGGCACGGGCGGTGGCACGGTCCGCCGCGGCCACGAGAGCTACCGGCTCGGCATAGTGGTTGATGACGTCCGCGGCGAGGGCCGGCTGGTCGTCCACCATCAGGTTGACGACGTTCTCTCCGGGAATGTCGGCCGCCGTCAGCAGGATTACGCCCGACCAGTCGAAGGCCGGGTCGCGCTCGATCCCGAGGAGGCGGGCGTGCGGCACGGTCGAGCGGACGGTGAGCCCGTACCAGGCGCCGGGAAACTGGAGGTCGTCGGTGTACCGGGCCAGCCCGGCGACCTTCGACGGGGCATCGCGGCGGGGCACGGACGTCCCAACCACGTCCATCTCGAGGCGGCGTTCGAGGACCTTTTGGCCGGCCACTCTCGTATCCTCCAGCACGCTTCCCCGGGTAGGCCACCCGGTTGCTGCCACAGGCTCAGCGCATGGTGAGGGCCATGACGGCCTTCTGGACGTGGAGGCGGTTCTCGGCCTGATCGTAGACCACCGACTGGGGGCCGTCTATGACAGCGTCGGTCACCTCGATGTTGCGATCGGCCGGGAGCGGATGCATGAAGATGGCGTCGTCCGCGGCGAGGGCCATGCGGCGCTCGTCGGTGATCCAGTCCGTGTACTTGCGCCCGATTGCGGCGCCGGCCTCGTCGTCGCTGGCGACCAGGAGGGGTCCCCAGCTCTTGGCGTAGATCACGTCCGACCCGCGGAAGCCCGACTCGAAGTCGTCCATCAGCTCGAGGCTTCCGCCCGAGCGTCGCGCGTTGGCGGCGGCCTCGTCGACCAGCTCGGGCACGAGCTTGTACTCCGGTGGGTGGACGAGGCGCACGTTCATGCCCGCGCGCGTGGCCGCCAGGATCAAGTCCTGGGGCACGCTCATGGGCTTCTGGTAGCTGGCGGCGTAGGCCCAGCTGACGGTGATCGTCCGCCGCCACAGGTCGCCCTTCTTCTCGCGCATGGTTAGCAGGTCGGCGAGGATTTGGTGGGGATGGAACAGGTCGCATTGCATGTTCAGCACGGGGACGCGGCTGGCCGCGGCGACCTCGCGGATGTACTTGTTGCCCTCACCCCAGGTGACGTGGCGGATCGCGATCCCGTCGTTGTATCGGCCGAGGATCTCGCCGATCTCCTTCGCGGTGTCGCCGTGAGCGATCTGGGTGGTGCGGCTCTCGATGAACTGGGCATGGCCACCGAGCTGGGCCATGCCGGCCTCGAACGACGCTCGTGTCCGCGTGCTCGAGAAGAAGAAGAGCATGGCCAGGACCTTGTCCTCGAGGTATGGGTGCGGCCGCCCGAGCGCCCGGTCGAGCTTGAGCGTTGCGGCAACGTCGAGGACCGTCTCGACTTCCTCCAGCGTCCATTCCTGGAGTGAGATGAGGTCGCGGCCACGGAGGCCCGTCTGCATCGCAGTCTCCTTTCCCGCCCTACTCGGCGGCCCCGAGGACTAGTGAAAGCAGCGCCATTCGCAGGACCACGCCGTTGAAGGCCTCGGCCCAATACCGCTGATGGCGAGTCTGGTCGACGTCGGGCAGCAGCTCGTCCATGCGCGGCAGCGAGTGCAGGATGATCGAGCTGCGCTTGGCCTTGTCGCGGAGCAGCTCGCGCGTGACCTGGTACTCCTTGGGCGTCAGGCCGGTTTCGCCCTGGCGCTCTACGCGTGACTGCGTGTAGTCGGCCTGCACGACCGGCTCCATGTAGATGACGTCTGCTTCGCCGATGACGTCGCGAACGTCTCCGGCCTCGCGGTAGGCGACGTTGAGAAGGTCGAGGTCGGCCTTGAAGTCGGGCTGCAGCGACATCTCCGGAGGCCCGACGACGATGGCCTCGGCGTCGAACTGCGAGAGCGCGTACAGGATCGAATGCATCGTGCGCATGCGCATGTCGCCGACCAGCACGTAGGTGAGCCCGTCGAGGGTCCCCTTCTCGAGGAGGATCGTGTACAGGTCGGTCAGGACCTGGGTCGGGTGCTCACCCCATCCGTCGCCGCAGTTGATGACCGGGACGGACGACCACCGCGCCGCCTCCGCGGGGGCGCCCTGCTGGAAATGGCGGATCGCGATCACGTCCGCGTAGTACTCCAGCATGTGGAAGGTGTCCTTGATCGACTCCTGGTAGAAGTCGCCCGCGCGGGTCATCTTGGAGTCGGAGAACCCGAGGACGTGCCCGCCCAGGCGGTGCATGGCGGCCTCCGTGGCGAGGCGCGTGCGGGTCGAGGGCTGGTAGAAGGCGGTCAGGAGCGTCTTGTCTTTCAGGAGGTCCGTGTTGCGCCGGTCGCGGGCGAATGGGCGCAGGTCGTCGGCCACCTGGAACACCCTGAAGAACTCGTCCCGGCTGAACTCCTTGAGCGACAGGATGTCCCGACCCATGAAGCCTCTCATGACCGTGCCTCCTTCGGTGGGCTGGCGGACCGGCCGTCGGCGGCCGGGGAAGGGGATGTTGGGGCGTCGCCGGTCGAGCGCCGAACTCCGGTGAAGAGCACGGCGACCGTTTCGGCGGGATCGACCGCCCCCGATTGGACGAGCCGGAGCAGCCCGGCGAGACCGGCCGAGCCGGTGTGATCGACGTCGATGCCGGTCGCCGAGCGGGCCAGGTCGTTGGCCTCCATCAGGGTGTCCTCGTCGACGACGATAGGGGAGCCGCCCGTCTCGAACATGGCCCTCGACACCGCCAACCAGTCGTAGGTTTCGTCGTCGAGGATGCCGTGGGCGATGCTGTGCGGTTCTTCCTCCCAGGACCACATGAACTCCGAGCGATGGCCGGCCGCATAGGCGAGCGCGTCGGCCGGCGTCTCGCCCGCGGCCACCCGGTCGGCGAGACGCACATACGCGCGTTCGAGCGGGTAGGCGCCGCGGGTCTGGACAGCGTGGAAACGCCCGCTTCCGACGGGCCGGCCGAGGGCCCTGGCCTCGCCGAGGCCGCCCGCGCAGGCCGCGGCAAGGGCGCCGCCGCCAACCTGGACGAAGATCCGGTCGAGTTGGGCGCCGGCCGCCGCGAGCGGGTCGACCATCTCCCAGCCGAGCGCCTCGCCGCCCTCGATCGCCAGGCCGTTGAGGTTCCCCTGGCAGCTGAAGGCTAGGGCCCCCGCGCTCATGGCCTCGAGCAGGCGGTGGTAGGTGGGATCGCCGTTGACGCCGGGCCGGCGCTCGCACACCGTCAGGCGGGCGCCCAGCTCGCGCAGCCGGGCCACGACGGCAGGATCGGCCTCGGGCGGGATGAAGACGTCGAGCGGCCGGCCGGCGGCGCGGGCGACCACCGCCGCGGCGAGGGCCGCGTTCCCGCAGCTGGCGACCGCCAGGGGCGCGGGGCCGGCGACGGGCGCTCCGCCCGCACGACGCATCGCCTCGGCGACCTCGAGCTCGAGCAGCGTTCCCATCAGGTGGCGGGCCTTGTGCGAGCCCGACACGTTCCCGGTCTCGTCCTTTACCCACACGCCGCCGGTCTTCGAGAAGCCGAGGCGATCGCTCAGCTCGGCCGCGCGAAAGAACGGCGTGACGCGGAAGCCGTGCCCGTCGACCGCGGCCACGGCCGCGTCCAACCGTTCGACCACGGCGACGTACTCCGCGTCGCTCCAGCCCAGCTCGCGCGCGGCGTGCCAGGCGTGGAACAGGGTCCGGTAGCGGACGAAGGGGGTGTCCTCGCTCCCCTGCGGGAAGGACGCTCGGGCCGGATCGAGCTTCCGGGCCAGGACATGGTCGACGTCGTCGCCGCCCGATGCCGAGGGGCAGCGGAGCGGGACCGGCTCGCCCGACGGGACCCGCCGGCCGCACCCCGTGCACTCGAACCAGGTTGCGGGCCGGCCGGCCGATTCGTCCGCCACACGAAGCGCGGCATGGGCGGTCACGAGGCGGCTCGCGTGCGGGCGTTGAACTCGTCGATGAGTTGATCCCAGACCGGCAGGATGCCGCGCAGCTCCGTCCAGAATGCCTGCTCGCGGCGAGCCTCGAAGGCCTCGATCGTGACCCCTTGCTGCTCCACCCAGGTGTAGTAGCCCAGGTTGAAGATCCGCTCGCGCTCCTCCCGGCCGAGCTCGAGCAGGTCGTCCGTGCCGGCGCCCAGCAGGTGCTCGCCGAAGGTCTCCGCCGCCGAAGTGGCGTCGAAGCCGTCTCGGAAGTCGCGGGCGAGGATCTTCTCGACCTCGGTGCCGTACATCGCGGCCCCGTCGGTCGCCACCGTCACGATGGCGTCGTCCGGGCCGAGTCCGAGCTTCTTCGCGGTCTTCACCGCGAGGAGCACGTTGCAGATCGAGGAGATGCCGAAGGCGGGCAGCTCGGCCAGGATGGCCTCGGGTACCGCCCGCTTCTCGGCGAGATAGCGCTTCCCCGCGGCGGTGTTGAAGAGTACGAGCAGGTGGTCCGTGGCGCGATCGGAGACGTCCACCACGAGATCGGTGTTCATCACGTTGTGGATCAGGGGTATGTGCTTGTCGCCGATGCCCTGGATGTTGTGCTCGCCGAAGCCGTTGCGGAGCATCGTCGGGCACTCCAGCGCCTCGCCGGCCACGATCCGTGTGCCGTGGCGCTCCTTCAGGTAGTCCCCCGCGCCGATCGTGCCCGCCGACCCCGTGGCGGAGGTGAAGGCCGCCAGCCGAAGCTCGGGTCGGTCATCCCGCATGGATTCGAAGACCCGCTCGAGAGCGCGGCCCGTGACGAGATAGTGGACGAGGTAGTTCCCGAACTCGGAGAACTGGTTGAGGATGACGTTCGCGGGATCGCGCCTGAGCTCGGCGCAGCGGTCGTAGATCTCCTTGACGTTGCTCTCCGTCCCGGGCGTTCGGATGATGTCGGCGGGATCGGCGACCCAACGGTCGAGCCAGGCGAAGCGCTCCCGGCTCATGCCTTCGGGAAGCACCGCCACGCCCCGGCAACCCATGATCCGGCTGATCGCCACGCCACCACGGCAGTAGTTGCCCGTCGATGGCCACACCGCGCGCTGGGTTGTCGGGTCGAACTGCCCGGTGACGAGTCGCGGCGCCAGGCATGCGAAAGCGGCCAGCACCTTGTGCGCGGCGATCATCGGAAAACGGTCGCCGAGGGCCACGACGATCTGCGCATCCACACCGGTGAGAGCCGGCGGGAGCACCACGTGCTCGGAGACGCGAACGCGAGCCCGCCGCGTCCGGTCGTTTCCCCAATGGACGCGGAACAGGTTGCGTGGATCGGGGGCGTCGGGGTCGACGGCGGCGAGGTCGGCCGTGACCGCCGGTGGTATGCGCTCGGGATCGGCGAGTTCGGCGAAGGTCGGCATCACGATCCGCGCCTCGCGGAATCGACGCACCGCCCGTTCGTAGGTTGCGGAATCGACCAGTTGGCGCTCAAGCCCGAATTGCTGCATCGCCTGCTCCATTCATCGTCGGCCGGGCACGGTCACGAACACTCTGCGCTTGAGCCGCGCGACGCCCGCGAGCAGACACCTGTGGAGCCGAGAAGAAGCTCATTCTGGGCGCCGCCTGGTTGCCGAATTCGCGCCTGTCTTCGAGGGATCACCTGGACGCGGACGGACGAGCGTAGAAGTCTCTTCTCGCCATTCTGTCCGCTGCTTCCATCGCCGGAAGGTCGCCGACGGCCACATCGAAGGACGTGGTCGGGAAGCCGGGGCGGCGATCCTCACGCATGGTCACAGGTAGGCAGTGTAGCCCGCCGCATGAGGATGTAGGCTGGTCTTCTGTCGAGCGGTCGCGCACAGGAGAAGGTTGCCGTGCCGTCCCGTTATCCCAGCCTCGTCATCTCGCTGCCCGAGTGGGTGACCGCTTTCATGGCCGCCCGGCCCGCTTCTCTGGCCACCCTCGAGGAGCGGATGATGCTGGCCATTTCCCTGGCCCGCGAGAACGTCAACAACGGCGGTGGCCCGTTCGGTGCCGTAATCGTGGAAACGGACTGCGGCAAGGTGGTCGCCCCCGGCGTGAACCTGGTCGTGCCCCTGAGCTCATCGCTGGCCCACGCCGAGATGGTGGCCATCGCCATCGCCCAACAGCTGGCCGGGACCTACGACCTGGGTGCGCCCGGGCTGCCGGCGCTACAGCTCGTGACGAGTACCGAGCCGTGTGCCATGTGCCTGGGAGCCATTCCCTGGAGCGGCATCAAGAGTGTGGTCTGCGGCGCGTGCGCAGAGGATGCCGAGAGCATCGGCTTCGACGAGGGCGACAAGCCGGGCGGTTGGCCCGAGGCACTGGCACGCCGGGGGATCGCGATGTATCGCGGGATCCTTACTGATGAGGCCGCGGGAGTCCTGGCCGATTACGCCCGGGATGGAGGCCGCATCTACAACGGCACGATTTGAGCCGGCCACCAGCCCGGTCAGGATGACTCGGGCCGGACCACCACGGCCGGATCGTCGTTTGCGGGTGCTCGCGAGACACCGGCCTGGGTAGCCTGCTGAACCGCACGCGTCAGGTAGTCGAAGATCGGTGCGAGCTGGCCCAGGAGCTTCCCGTCCTCGCCGTAGATGGACAGGTTCGTGCCCCGAAGGACTCTCGACGCGGCCTCCACCATTTGAGGTGCCTGCTCGATAGGTAGCATCTCGCGACGCAGCTCCTGCTCGGCACGCGTGCGCAGAAGGTCGGTCTCGACGTCGAAGGCCTTGACCTGGTTCTGCAGCTTGCGCAGCTCGAGCTCCTCGCGCAGGATCCCGCTCTCCTTCGTGATCCTCAGCAATCTCACGGGCGTCTCGGTGTTGACCCTGTCCTGCTCCGCGTCCATCTGAGCGCGGAATCTCTCCTGGTCGAGCTGAAGAGCCTGTTGCTCCGTCGCCAGGTTCTCGGCCTGCATGCGGCGCTGGCGGGCGATCTGGGCCAGCTCCATCTCCTCCTGGCGGCGCAGACTCTCCCGGTCGTTGGCGAGCTTCCTCTCGTCGACCCGGCCCGCCGATTCCATCTCCGCCAGCCGCGTCTCTTCCTGCGTCAGGATGTTGGACTGGTCGCTCTTGAGCTTGATCTCGTTGCGGACCTCGGCTTCCAGTTGCTGGCGCAGCTGGGCGTCCACGATGAACACTTGGGCCACCTGGGCAACTTCGACGCTGATGCCCCAGTCGTTGGCATTGGCGCTCTCGGTGTGGATCGTGGTTCGCAGGGCGGTTTCGACGACCTCGCTCAGCGTCGTCTTGCGCTGCTCGATGCACTCGACCATCGTCATGTGGGAGACGGCGTGGCGCAGCTCACCGAGGCAGACGTGAGTGAGCAGAGTGGAGATCTGGCTCAGCCCGTTGCCCGTGCTGAAGTCGAAGAGCTTCGCTGCGGCTCCCGGGTCGGTGATGCGATAGATGATGATCCCCTTGAATCGCAAGGGGATGCCGTCCCTGGTTTCCTGCGTGAACTCGAAGGTCGCTTCCTGTTTGGTGGCGGGCACGAGCACCCAGATGGTGCCCGGCCGCAGGATGGCCTGTACGGCCGAGCCCCGGTTCTCCAGCTTCCCTCGACGACCGACCAGCAGATACCGGTTTGGACCCGCTCTTACAACCGGCATGAGATGAACCTCCCCGTTGGATCTCGCGTGCGCCTGGTTGATTGGCTGTCAGGTACCCGTGTCGCCGGCCTCGCCTCCTCTTGTGGTGGTGTCTTCCCCGCTCGCGTGCTTCGCCTTCTCGCCGGCCAGCGACCAGTTCGGAGGGAAATAGGCCAGGCCGGTGGTATCTACGGCCGACGGGTCGAGGCCGGCCGCATGTAACAACTCCAGATGGTTGGCCCCGCTGCCGAAGTAGGCCCGGCCGCCGACAACGACGAGCTTCTGCGTCGCCTGGCCCTCGATCGGGTTCGCCTGCAGCGGAACCTGCACCGTCACCTCGACGTCGCGCGTCGGTGCGGCGCGGCTGCTGACTGCCTCCACGGGCAGCTGGCCGGCCCCCGGGGAGGTGGCTCCCGTGCGCCCCGGCCACTGCATCCCGAGATCGCGCTGCACGCCGGTGGCGCCGACGTCCCGGAACTGCTGCTTGAGATCGCCGACCCGCCTTCCGAGGTCGTCTCTCAGCCAGACGAGGTGACGGCCCTCGGTTTGGGCGACGAGAACCCGAGGGACGACCGGAGGCGCGTCCGCCCCGAAGCGGGCGTGATAGATCGCCGGCCAGCTGTGCCGGAAGTCGTCCATCTTCCTGGCCAGGTCCCGGCCGCCCGGCGGCCCCACGACGAGGAACTCGTCGCCACCATCGCGGACCGCCATGGCTTCGGGGATCGCGGCGAGCGCGTTGGCGAAGGCAACCAGGACCTCGTCCCCGGCGGCCATGCCGAGGCGGTTATTGACCTCGCGGAAGCCGACCAGGTCGAGGAAGGCCAGCTCAACCCCGGACGAGGCCAATCCCGGCAACGCCCGACAGAGCGCGGCGAGGTCGGCGTAGTAGCCGTAGAGCGGCAGGCCGGTGCGCCGGTCGCGCTGGGCCAGGGCCAGCTGCGGCCAGTGGAAACGGGCCGGGAACGGAAGACCGGCCTTCTGCAGCCAGGCTTCGATCTCCGCCGTCAGCCAGGCCGTCTCCGGCCCGTACGCAGTCCACCAGCCGTCCGGGCGCTGGCGCCGCGCCAGGAAGGCGGCCGTCGGGGCCGGATCGTAGTCGGGATCGAGCCCGGCCAGGAGCTCGGCCGACACGAATGTCGTCAGGACGTCCGGTGGGCCATCGGAGTCGCCCCAGCCACCCCGGACATCCTGCCGGGCCGCAACGTAGCCCGTGAGGCTGGCGAGCAGTTGTGGGTGGTAGCCGAGACCGGCCAGGCCGGAGGCCAGCTGTGCCGACGCCGAGACGAGAGGGACGTCGTGGAACGGATAGCCCGTGCCGAGGACCCCACGACCGCCGCTCCGCCAGGCCGCGTCGGCGTAGGCATCGGCGATTGCCAGGGCGTACGGGTAGACGAAACGCAACATGTGCGGCCGGCGGGCGAAGCACCACAGGGCCCAGGTGTCACCCCAGGCGTGCGACTCCCGCGTGTACAGGGCAGCGTCCCGGCGGATGGCGGAGCGTGCCGGCTCGAGCAGGCCGTCGGCAAGCTTGCCGGCCGGGCCGGCCTTCTCGGCGTTCGACGCGAGGAACTCGACCGTGTCGGCGAGGATGAGTGGGACGAGGAAGCGATCCTCGAAGGCCCGCGCGCCCTCCTCGACGAGAGCCGCCATGTCGCGGGCCCGCCACGGTCGCCAGCTCTCCCGGGGGCCCACGTACGACGGCCAGTACCGGATGGGATGGGTCGAGATCCCCCATGGATACCGGCGGCTGGAACCGCCTGTGTGTTGTTCGGACCACTTGGCCAGGAGTGGGATTGAGTCGACGTCTGACCCGAAGCGCCGGCGCTGCGCCCCTACCAGCGAGGTCGGGAAGAGGGGGTCCGCGAGGGGGTCGGCCGAGCGTAATGCCGCTCTTGCCAGTGTCCGCTCCTCGTCTGCGATCACGAGGCGAGCGTAGTACGGACCGGACCGACCTAGGTATAGCCCGTTGGTCCCGCCGGCCGCGGGCGTTGGTCGGGATTACGACTGGAGGGGACTCTCCGCGACCGGCCGGATCAGATCGAGACGGCCGCGCCGGCGCGGCGACGCTCGCGTCTGAGCCCATGCCAGATCGTCACGCGGCCACGGCCCATGACCTGCCACGCGCCGTCGCGACCCACGACGGCGGTGTCTTCGTCGATGCCCACGACGATCGAGCCCTTTGGAGCGGCAAGGACCAGCGGCGCGACGAGTGTCTCCGGGATGGCGTCGTAGTGTGGAATGATCACGAGACCGGGCGCGAGGCCGAGCCCGTCCTGCCAGCCGAACGGCGGCTCGAGGAAGCGCCGGCCGCCCGCCCTGAGCTGATGACCGCCCAGGACCATCGCCCCGGCCGAGCAGCCCGCGATGACCGCCCCGCGGGCGTGCGCCTCTCGCAGGGCGGCACCCGCCGCGCTATCTCGAAGAGTCGCCAGGAGGTGGCCCGGCTTGCCGCCGGAGAAGTAGATGAGATCGGCCGCGGAGATCTCCGCGACGAAGGCCGGGTCGTCGGCCAACGCCCGATCGCGGATGAGGACCGGCACGGGCACCGCCCCCAGGGCGGTGAAATGGGCCTCGCCCTGGGCCGCCCAGCGCATGAAGACGGCCTCGCCGTCCGGCCAGGAGGCCGCCGGCACGATCGCCACCCGCGGCCGGTTGCGGCCGGTGGCGGCCAGCAGGTATCGATCCACCTCGGCCATCGAAGGAGTGAACTCGCCGCTGCCGACGAGCGCGATCGGTCCGCTCATGGCGGCTGAGTCTACCGGAGCGCGGCCGGAGGGCCGGCCCGCCGCCGCTGTGTCGCGGCCGGCAGCGCGACGGCATGCCCAGAAATCGGAGCACCGTGCAAGACTTCGTATGACGCGTCGGCGGCGTCCGTTGAACATTCGTTGCGAAAGGAAACACGTCGCGGCGATCCCGCATTTCGTGCCGCCTGTCTCATGAGGAGCGCAAGGTGACTGTAAGAACGGTTCCGGCGGCGTTGCTGATCCTGGTCGGCCTGGCTGTTGGAGCCTGCGGCTCCGGCTCGGCGACCGCACCTGGGCAGGAGCCGACGGTCCCGCCGCCGGCGGTGACCGATTCGGCTGCGGCGGCACCCAGCGACACGGCTCCCCGCGTTGGCCCTTCGGCCGCCTCAAGCTCTGCAGCCCAGCCGACGGCCCGACCGAACTCCGGCGCCTTCAGCGCGACCGGATCGATGGCGGCCGCTCGGGAGAACCACACCGCGACCCTGCTGGCGGACGGCCGGGTCCTGGTCGCCGGAGGCGTGGCCGACCTGGTCACGCTCGCCTCGGCCGAGCTGTTCGACCCCAAGACCGGCACGTTCACCCCGGCCGGCTCCATGAAGACGGCGCGAGAGGGGCATTCCGCCGCCCTGCTGTCGGACGGCCGGGTTCTGCTTGCCGGGGGCTACGGCATCAAGGGCCTGGTGGCGTACGCATCGGCGGAGCTGTTCGACCCCAAGACCGGGACATTTACCCCCACGGGCTCCATGGCAACCGCGCGGGCCGATGCCACCGCCACCCTGCTGGCGGACGGCCGCGTCCTGGTTTCAGGAGGCTACGACACCAAGACCAGGCAGGCTTTCGCGTCGGCCGAGATCTTCGATCCCAAGACGGGCGCATTCACCTCGACCGGCTCGATGAGCACGCCACGGGCGCACCCACGCGGCGACGCTGCTCCAGGACGGCCGGGTCCTGATCGTGGGCGGATACAACGCCCCATACTCGCCGGGCGGCGCCAGCTGCTCCAGCATTCTTGCCTCGGCTGAGTTGTACGACCCGAAGGCAGGCAAGTTCGGCACCGCCGGGTCGATGGCGTCGGGGCGCTATGGCTCGGCTGCGGCTCAGTTGCAGGACGGGCGAGCCCTTGTGATCGAAGGCCCCTCGCAGGGGAGCAACGTAACCTCCACGGCCGAGGTGTACGACCCGAAGACCGGCAAGTTCGGCAACACTGCGTCGATGCCGGATGGCCAGAACGGCCACATCGCGACGCCCCTGCAAGATGGCCGGGTCCTGGTCACCGGCGGTCACGACGGGTCGGGTAACTCCGTGGGCTCGGCGGAGGTCTTCGACCCGGCGGCCGGTGCCTTCGGCCCGACCGGCGCCATGGCGACCCCTCGCAGCGGCTACACGGTGACCTTGCTCTCCGATGGGCGGGTGCTCGTTGCCGGTGGCATGGGCAACGACTTCAAGGCGCGTGCGTCGGCGGAACTCTATCGGCCCTGATGACGGACCGCCCGAACGGCGGCCGACCGGCGGCGATCCGGCTTGACCAGGCGGGCTTGCCGCCTGTCACTTCCTGGCGTCTCGCTCGAGGGTCAGCGCCACGAGCGACGTTCCGTACTGGAGGGACCAGAAGCCCTCGTAGTACCGCTGCTCCCTGGGCGGGACCGCGGCCAGGGAGCCCCAATCGCGGCTCGGTGTCAGGATCGGCACGATCGTCACCGTGCTGGGCCCGCCCGCTTCGTTCCCACCCAATCGGCGGGCGGGAACGGTTCGACTGGACGGCCGGACGGAAGCTCCGAGCTGTCCACGGTCTGCTCAGGTGCCGGCGTTTGTTCGGGCACGGGGCTCGGCCGGGGCGAGGCTCGGCGTCGAATGCGTTTCCGCGGCCCTTTCGTGTCCGGCACGGGGAACCAGTCGCACGGGCACAAGCCCTTCGGGCAGCCCGCATGCGGAAGGCGCGGCGTCCGCAGCTCGGCCGCTATACGGAAGGCTCGGCCGTCGTCCTGCCGGCAGATCGCGCAGCAGCCCTCGGCGACCAGTTCCGCGTTCTTGCCGAACCTGACGATCGAGCGAAGCGCCGCGACCGACCATTCACGGTGCAACGCCACGACGTCGTCGGAAGGAGGCACGGCCGAGCCGGAAGCGAGATACAGAGCCGCCGCCTGCGCCCGCCGGATCCTCGCCACCTGATCCCAGCGCTTGTCGCGTCGTGCCGTCCGCACTGCGCGCTCGGCAGCGGCAAGGTACAGGTCCTTTGACGCCGCCACTGCCGCATCCGAGGGCGGTGCAGCGCCAAGCCGCGCGACCCGGTTGTCCGGCGCCGACACCCCTCTGGCCAGGGCAAGCCAGCGAGCGCGCTCGCCGGCCCAGGTATGCTCCCTGCTTTCGCGATTGCGCTGGGCCTCGAAAACGTTGAGCGCCTCTTCCGTGAGCAGCACCCGCCTGCCGTTCACCATGCGGACTACGATCCTCCGCCGGCAGCGCGGGCACAGGCGTCCCCGCTCCGGCGGGGGATCCAGCAGCACAGCGCAATAGGGGCACGACGCGGCCAGGTCGCGCTTCGGCGGGGGCTGCGTCCCAGGCGCGACCGGCGGCGCCGCGTTCTCCGAGCCGGATGTCGCTGTGCCTCCGGCGCCGGGCTGAAGCTCTGCCCGAGGTTCCTGTCGATCGCCCACGAGAAGGCGTCTGAGGAAGTCGATAATGGTCTCCCCGAGGTTCATGTGCCGACGATTCAGGTTACCGCGTCACGGTGCCGAGTGCGGACCGATTCCCGACGCAGATCGCTGTAGCCGCCGGCGGTCGCCCCGTACTAGCGTGCCCGGCTATCGCCGCAGCGTGTCGGGCGGCAACGTGACGGTCAGCCGGTGATACGTGCCGCGGCGCTCGAAGATCGCCCGGCTGGTTTCCCGGCCGAGCTCGGTCCCGTTGACGCGCTCGACTCGGCCGTCCGTCCGCTCCAGTTCGATCGAGGGACCGCTACCCAGGCGGTAGACGATCGGGACCTGGCAATAGGTGAAGGCGAGGCTCCCGGCCGGCAGGCCGACCGTCGATTCGACGCCCACCGCGTCGATCCAGCGGAATTCGGTCGCCTCGGCGGCGAACTCGCCGAGGTGGAGGAGGCGCGGCCGAAAGCGCAAACAGCCGATCTCGACCTCGACCCCAAGTTCGCCGAATCGAGCCAGGATCTGCTCCTTCACCTGGCCGGTCATGCCCGGCTGCTGGGCTCCCCGGTGGCGCGGCGTATGGGAGTAGGGATCGGTCGGAAATGCCCCGTACCCATCCGCGGTCTTGCGGAAGTTGAGACCGTTCCGGATGTCGTCGTAGACCTCCGCCAGGGCCGCTGCTCCGGCCGGGTCGGCGGCGCGGCGGTGGCAGCCCGCGACCGCGAGGAGCAGCTTGGCGACCATGTGCCAGTAGATACTGCCCAGGCCCTCGAACGCGAAGAAGGTGCCGCTCCGCCCCGTGAACTGGTCGTGGGCGAAGGTCTCACGCCACAGCTTCCGGACCGCCGCCGCCTGGCTTGGGGAGGCGCCCGCGAGCTGAAGCTGGCGGTTGACATCGGCCATCGTGCTCAGGTCGGCCTGGAAGTGCCATGCACCCGAACGATCCGCGACGAACAGCCCGGGATCCGTGATGGGAGGCGCGCCGTCGAGAGTGTTCCGCTCCAGGAACGGCGTGAGTGCCCGGTCAGGGTAGAGGAGGTAGCTGTGCTGGTCGGCGCGATACAGGTCGCTCGCCCTCAACGCCCGCAGCAGGGCCACGGCCTCACCGTCGCCCAGCAGGCCTGAGTCGAGCACCGCTACCTGGCCCTCGAGCATCGGGCCGAGGCGGTCCACCGACGCCCTCTCGCCGTCGATCCGGAGAACGTTGTAGCTGTGGTAGAGGCCGTCCGGGCGCCGGCTGGCCCGCAGTGTCTCCTCGATCACGGGGGCCGCGGCCGCGACGAGAACCCGCACCGCCGAGGTCGGCGTGGGAACGTCGCCCCCGATCTCTTCGGCGTAGACGGAGCGGCGATGCGCCTCTCCGGCCTGCCCCAGCGCCACGAGGATCTGATATCGCCGCGCGTCGTCGCACGGTCCCTGGGAGCCGTCGAGGATCGCGGTAACGCTCTCGAGCAGGCGAGCGACCGGGGCCGAGATAAGGATGTCGCGATCGGCCGAGGCGAGGTCCCCCAGCAGGGCCAGGTAGCGCGGGATCGCGCTCAGGGTGACGATGGAGAGGCCCCACCCGGCCAGGGCGTTGTTGGCGTCGTTCCACTCGGGGCGCTGCGTGTTGAGCCAGATCCCGCCGCCCGGGACCAGGTTCGTGAGCTTGACGAGGAGCGGCACGAGCAGCTTCTCGAGCAGGCTGACCAGCCGTACCTCGCCGCTGCCGTCGCGGAGCAGCTTGCCGTCCGCGCCCAGGTCCGCGCTGGCCGCCAGCAGCGACTCGTGGAGAGCCCGGTCCACCTCGATCGTCGCTCGCGGGTTGGCCAGCACGGACTCGAAGTCGGCAATCCGGTACGGGACGTTCGCGTACGCGTAGTTCCGCTCGCCGAGGGACGCGGCGAGGGCGCCTGGCTGGTGCCGGTCGAAGCTCTCGAGGAGACGGAGGAGATAGACGACCTGGTGGTCGCCCCAGTAGCCGATGTGGCTCCAGGGATCGGTCGGATCCTCTATCTCCCACTCGAACCCGGAGCGGTCGACGCGGTAGGGGTTGTAGCCGTCGGCGGTGGAGGCGTTCAGGAATACGCCGATGAACTGTCCCAGGTATTCCGGGAAGCTTGCGCCGAGCGCCTCCCAGTTCTGGAAGATGTCGCGCCAGTTGCCCTGGTATCCGTAGACGGGCCGTCCCGAGGCGTCCCGGACTCGGATCGAGAACTTGTTCCACGGCCGGCTCGGGTCGCCGTGCCGCCGGCTGAACGTCAGCGGCAGGTAGCTGCGGACGAGGCGGACGAGCTGCGGATCGCCCCGGCCGGAAGCCAGGCGCCACAGCTCCTGCAGGGTTAACCCGTCCGGCAACCCCTCGACCCAGGCCCGGTGGCGCTCGAAGAGAATCCGGTTCTGATCCCGGAGGTAGGACGCGAGATCCTCGAGCGAGACATCGTATCCATGCTCGAACGCTCCGCCGCGCATGATGTTGAACAGGATGTTGGAGAAGTGGTTCGCCGAGGCCGCCTCGTCTGCCGACTGCTGCAGGCCGTCCGCCCCGGCGACGCGGCGCCGGATCCCGTAGGTGTTCGCGGCCAGCGCCTCTTCGAGGGCCGGCCCCAGCCGCTCGGGAGCCGCGAGGAGATCGCGAAGGCCGCAGATCGCCGGGTGGTCGAGACCGGTGTCGGCGACGGTGTACCAGGCGTGCCGGCCTCCGGCCGGGAGGTGGACGCGATCGGCTGCGAGATACGCGCCGATCTCGCCCCGGGTTTCGAGCTCCGGCCGGACCTCTGCGCCGGACCGGAACGGCTCCAGCTGGCGGTCGCTCAACAGGATGACCGGGTCCGGGTGCCCGGCCGACCACGCCGCCGCGACGCGAAGCGACTCGGACGGCTCGGGGCGGTCGGTGATTACAGCGTTGAGCGAGTAGATCCCGAGCGGCACATCGGGCACGCGTTCGTGGCGCATGTAGGCTGCCGCGAGGTAGCTGTACCGCGAATAGGTCTCCTGGTCGACCCCGGGCGGGATCAGCTGATGCCAGCCGTCGAGGTAGCGGACTCCGGCCGGCTGGCCGGCCGTCTCGTCGAGCTCGGCACGCCGGACGAGCCCGAATCGGTTGCATGCCGAAACGCTCCAGCGAAACCGCAGGCCCAGGTCGTGGTTGATCTCCTCGAACACGACGGCCGTCCCGTCGATCCGCTTGTACAGGTTCCTGGCGATGCGGTAGACGCGGGGGTCGTCGAGCCACGGCTCCCAGAGGGATGTCTTGCCTGCGCGCGATACCAGGAAGATCGTGCGCGCTCCGCTGGTGGTCGGATAGCGGAGGATCTTGTCCACGGTCTGGTAGGGGAAGAGGGCCGTGTCCGGGCTGCGGCGGCCGGCCACCAACGGGCCGTTCGAGCCTATGAACAGCCATCCGTCGCTGTCGGTGGCGAGGCTCATCAGGAACGGCGCCATCCGGTCGACGTTCTGGATGCGGGCCCATCGCTCGCCCTCGACCGTCGCGAAACCGCCGCTCACGTCTTCATCGGGCGGCCGGCAAGTCGAGGCTCCGAAGCGAATCTCTTTGCCGGAGGTCGTCACGGGGCCATCTCCTGATCTGGCTCTGACCGCAGGATTGCAACTCTAGCAGCGGGCATCGGGCGCGGGCGCCGGCGCGGCCGTCCGGCCGCCCCGCACCCCGGCCTGCTCGTCCAGCGCGGCGGGCTAACCCGCCAGCATGATCATCAGGCTCTGCGGACTCACGTAGGGGCCGATCTCCAGGCGCGGCGCGTCGAAGCGTCCGACGTCGGTTTCACCGATCGCCCGATACTCGGTTACCGCGATCTCCATTCCGGGGCAGGCGGCCACCGCGGCCATCGCCAGGTTGCTGATGGCCCCCATGGGATAGGCGAAGGACCTCGGGCGAACACCGGTCACCGCGGCAATCTGGTCCGACGCCGTGTTCACCTCGTATTTCATGTTGGCCACGGTCTGGTAGGACAGCCCGACATGGCTGACCGTGTGATTGCCGATCTCGTTGCCGGCGGCCCGCAGGGCCTGGATCTGACTCGCGCTCAGGAAGCCGGCCCCGCCGATGCGGCTAGAGATCACGAAGAAGGTCGCGACGTAGCCGTGCCTCTGCAGGATCGGGAGGGCGTATTTGTAGCTGTCGTTCCAGCCGTCGTCGATGGAGATGACGAAGGAGCGGGCCGAAGGCGCCCGATGAGCTATCAGGTCGTCGCCGAGAGACCCCAGGGTGATGGCGTGCCATCCGGCCGCCTTGAGGGCGTCCAGCTGGGCCGAGAAGTTATCAGGCGGCATGACCAGGCCGGGCAGCGACCCGCCCGCTTCGCTGATCGGGATGATGCGGTGATACTCGAGGATCGGCACGCACAGGGTGAAGGCCGCGGCCGCGGCGACCCGAACGGGCGCCGCGGTCTGAGGAGCGGCCAGCGCCGGCAGGACCGCGGGCGGTGCCACGGCAGCGGCTGTGGGTGTCGGCGTGGCCGTGGGATCGGCCGGCGCGGTTGTCGGCGTGGGCGTGGGCGTGGGCGTCGCTGTGGGCTCGGCCGGGGTCGGCGTCGGCCCCGCCGAGCCACCGGGCGTCGGTGTGTCCGAGGCGGCCGGCGGGGCCCCGAGCGTCGGGGTGCATCGGATCCGGGTCGGGCGTGGAGTGGGCGGTCCGTCAGTGGGTGAGGGCGTGAGTTCGGGCGTCGGAGCGTCGGTCGTAGTCTCGGTCGGAGTCTCAGTGGGCGTCTCGGTCGGCGTTTCCGTCGGCGCGGCCGTCTCCGCCTGGGTCTGCACCGGCGCTGCGGCGACGAGGCTGGGGGTTGCCGACGGGCCCCCCGAGGAACCCAGTTCGATGGCCGCCACGGTGCCGGCGAAGGCCAGCACGGTGACCGCGACCAGGGCCACCATGGTCATGACCGAACGGCCGCTGCCCTGGAGCCCCGTCAGCAAGCCGTTGATGCGAGCAAAGATGGCCTTGGTCGGATTCATCCTCATCCCCGGCGGCTGACGGTCCCGCCGGCCCAGATTGCGCACGTGGCGACGGGCCGGCCCTCAGACCCTCGTCGCGCCTGGACGCAGGCACGCCGCCGGCCGAGTCACTCCCTCTCGGAGCAGAGAGAGTTATAGCAGATCGATATGGCCGGGGGTCGCGGTCTGCCGGACGGTATTCTGGAGTACATGGGAGCCGCCCGGCCGGAGGCCGAGCCGTCCGGCCGATCCGAGGCGGCTCGGATGCGCGCGGATCAGGCCCCGGAACCGCCCGCAGCCACCGGGAGGTAGACGGAGAAGGCGCTGCCCCCTCCCATCTCGCTGGCAACGGCCGTGAAGCCGTCGGCCTGCGCCACGAGCCCGTCGATGCTGGACAGCCCAAGGTCGGGTCCCCAGCCGACGGCCCTGGTAGAGAAGAACGGTTCGAAGACGTGGGGCAGAACGTCCGCCGGGATTCCGGTCCCCGTGTCGGCGACTGTAACCCGGATGTAGTCGCCGGGCGCCGCCCGCGGGCTGAGGCGGAGTTCCCCCGGCCCGATCGACACGCGCGCCGTCCCGACGGTCATTTGGCCGCCGGCGGGCATCGCGTCCCGGGCGTTGAACGCGAGGGCCACCACGATCTCCTCGAGCTGGCTCGGATCGACCAGGGGCAGCCCGCCCGGAGCGCCGGGCCGGACGGCGACCTCGACGTCGTCGCCGGCGAAGCTCGCGAGCATCGAGGTCAGTCCGACGACGACGGCGTCGACCTCCAGGATTGCCGGGGACTGGGTCTGCCGGCGCCCGAAGGCAAGCAGCTGACCGGTGACCGCCGCCGCTCGCGATCCCGCCTCGAGGATCCGGTTCGCGTCGGCCCGGCGGGGGTCGTCCTCGCCGAAGCTTCCGGCGAGGAGCTCGGCGAAGCCGTTGATCGTCGTCAGCTGGTTGTTGAAGTTGTGGGCGACGCCGCCTGCCAGCCGGGCCACGACCTCGGCCCGCTGGGCCCGGTCGAGGCGGTCGCGACTCTCGGCGATCTCCGCGCTCAGGCGCTGCTTGACCATCAGCACGAAGGCGAACGTGACCAGCATGACGATGATCAGGGTGGCGACCTGGGTCACGATGAGCACGGGTTGCGGCGAGAATGGATCCGCGCCAGGCAGGCCGTTGACCAGGAAAATCGGGATCCGCGCGGCGTGGTACACGCCGAATGCCAGCAGGGCGGCCGCGAGCATGCGGGCGGATTCGGCGAAGCCCCGGGTCGCGGGCCCGAGCAGCGCTCGGGCGCCGAGGCAGGCCAGCAGTACCACCGATACCGACACGATCAGCATGTAGGCGGTCAGGCTCCTCTGGACGAAGCTGAAGTACGCGACGATTGCGACCGCGGACGCGCAGTAGCCCACGAGCCAGCTCCGTCGTTCGCGCCGGCTGAGGAAGCGAAGGACTCCGACGTACAGGAGCGAGAGGCCGGTAACGTAGAGAGATCGGAAG
>Ga0209777_10000124_pt1 | contig 130248 bp, 169 predicted proteins | sample FrelakmetHBP12HB_FD_187147 | JGI IMG/M metagenome (GOLD analysis project Ga0209777, IMG submission 187147) | Freshwater lake sediment microbial communities from the University of Notre Dame, USA, for methane emissions studies -HBP12 HB (SPAdes)... | ecosystem: Environmental > Aquatic >... | reverse complement strand
TTCCCTTGACATTGAAGAATAGACCAGTAAACTCCGCTGTAATAGCGCTCAACTGCATAGGCAAGGTCATCGGTTGATACACCGCTTACACTGGCTGACATGTTGGCTGTTGCATCTTCAAGGCTTTGCCCTGCTTCCATGAGCCGCTCCTTGACAATTATGTAAGTTTCGAGCTCTGAAAGCGTGGTTAAGTTCTTGTCATCAATTTTCTTGTCAAAATACTTGACAGCCAGCTTGGTTGCGTCATAAAGTTTCCTTATCTGGGCAGGACTGTTCTGCTCAATACCTTTGAGATTGGCTTTTCTGACGAGGACTCCGAGGGTAAAGCAGTAGCTTGCAGCAGAATAATAATCCTGCGCAGCAACGGTCTTGTTAATGTTGACCAGCAATTCTTTTGACTTGTTAACATCTCCCTTATCCACCAAATTAATTTTCTGATTTAATGTTATTGCCCGGTCGCAAAGGGCTTCAGAAATCTTCCTCATGGTGCTGATATATGCTTCTGGCACAATTATTTCCCCGTCAGTCTGTTTTATGGGCGTATTGGTAAAATAAGATAGGGCTTCCTCTATGTTGTTCACCCTGATTATTTGGATAGAAAGATTAGAAAGATTGGCTTCTGCAAGGCTTGATTTTCCACTGGCTTGATTGGTATTATTTGTTGCATTAGTAATATTATTAGTTATATTATTGCTGCCTGTATTGTCGGTTGCATTATAGCTGCTTGTCGCATTGGTCTCATTGGTTGCGTTGGTTGCGTTTTCAAGATTAAAAGCAAAGACAGGGATGAGAACTCTCTTGTATCCTTTTTGCTCAGCAGCCATTACCTTCTGCACAATGCCGCCCACAGGACCGATGCTGCCGCCAGAATTAATAGTGCCTGTCATGATAGTATCATTTCTCAGCTCAAGGTTTTTAAGAGCAGCAATGGTGAGCACTGTTAGAGAAGCGCTGGCGCTTGGTCCTCCAACAATGGTTGAATCAGCTCTTATGGTGTAAAAGAAATCATAGTGCGAGCAGTCAATGTTAAGATAGTCGCAGGCAATCTCATTAGCATACCTTGTGCTTATCTGGGTGTCAAGCTTGGTTAATGGGAATGAATCCAGGAAAATCCTGCCGCTGCCGTACTTGACCTCGAGGTAAGCATCAGCAGTGCCTCCAAAAGTCTCGTCCCCAACCTCGCCGATGGTTAATAATGGTATGTGATAGGTCTTGGCGCTAACCATGAATGCGCAAAGAATCAAAATTATTGTGCAGAGAATGATTTGTTTTTTCATCAGTGTTTGTACCTCCCTCTCAGCTCAACCTCTTTCAGCCTCTGCATTATCTGCTCGTGCTTATTAACTTTTTTATAGCCTTGCATGAACTCACGCAAAGCTTTATCATAAACCTTGAAATGCTTGCTGTTCAAAGCTTGCTTGAACAAATGAATGTCAACTGCCTTGTCCTCGATTTTGTCAGAATGAAAGCTAAGGCCGAAGTCAATGAAGATAATCTCCTTCTTTTCATTAAGCAACAGAAAATCTTTATGATTTTCTGAGCTAACCAACTTTGCGTTGGTTAGTATCATATTGCTGGTTGTCAAGTCTCCGTGGATTATGTTCTGGTTGTGCAACTCTGCGACCAGCTCGCCAATCCTCCTGGCAAGTTCTGGCTTTTGGTCAAGAACTTCTCTCAGCTTCTCGCCTTTTATCTTTTCCATCACAATCTTTTCTTTGTCATCAGAATGAATCAGCTTTGGATGAGGTATGGATACTTTCTGGAGCAGGCTGGCTTCTTTTTTTGTCCTTTGCTTCCTTAACTCATTGTCAAGCTCTGCAATGCGGTAATTCTTCTTCAGCCTGTCCTTTACTATAGTATCTTTATCCTCGTAGATGACTGATTCTGCGCCGCGGGCTATTTCTCTCATAAAAGAATAAGAAAATCAGGGTATTTTTAATTGTTTTGAAAAAACAGACTTAGTATTCTTCATCCTCTCTTTTTTTGAGCGCATCATAAATTAGCTTCGGGTGCTTTACTATGTTCACAGCCAGGCCATAAAGATAACCCATTAATTCCCATTGGTCTCGCCCAGGTCTTAATCCATCCACTCTTGTTTCATGAATTTTAGCGCCATAATGCGGCTCTTGTTTATGGTGAAGGCGTATGAGGTCTTCGACCATGTCATTAATTATTTTTTTTCCTAGCCTGAAGCGTTCAAGCCTGGTTTCAAGGTCATTAGTCATTTTATATCTCGCCAGTAAGGGCTTGGTCAAGCTCCCATTTGCTGACTTTCTTCTTGTTGAGTATGCTTTGGAAGTCTTCTTTCGCATCCTCTTTCCTTATCTCTTCAAGGATTTCTTCGTCTTCTGCATCTTCCATCATATTTATTCCTCTTTTATTTTAATGTGCTCAAAAATTCGTCCAGCTCTCTGTTGAGCTTGGCTTTTTGCAGTTCGATCATTTGGTCTAGTTCCATTTTATCGTCCCCCTATTTTCTGAGTGATTTTGAAGAAAGAGCATGGAGCTCTATTTATTTATAAAGCTTTCGTTTTTGTAACTACTTCTTAGTAAGTATATTAACGAAAAATTTAAATATGCGCTGATTGTTTATATAGAATATGCATTACCAACAGAAATATCTTGATCGCATTTGGAATATTATCAAGGGAAAGACTAATCTTTTTTTTGGTGAATACACTGGTTTGAAAGAGGTGAAGTTTGACTTGCATTTAGATGAATTTATTGAAAAAAATGCGAGCCGGCACAGGGAGTCTGTGAAGGATATGATTTCAATAGTATTAACCGACCTCTCTAAAGCCTTAGATGTCCTTGAATCAGTAGACATAAGGTTCCATCATTTAAGTTGTGCAGCAGACGTAGGAGTAGGAGACAATTCTGCTTTATGCATACATTACTTGAGCGGATTAAGCCCTCACGCATTAACAATTCCTGGAGTTAACTATGTGCCGACAAAAAAAACATTGGACAAACTCCTGAAGATTTATCAGGAATAGAAATTCACGCTTTTATTTCTTGTAAGGAAACCTCATGAGCTTCTTGCAGTTCTGGCAATAATAAACAAGGTGTTTCCCGCCCAGCCTGACCCTGCAGTTAACTCCTGGCTTCAAATAAGCAAAGCAATTCTTGCAAAACCTTTTCTTAAGCTCAGGCCTAATCCTGACCTTGGCCTTCATTGCAATCTTTCTCGCAAGCTCAACATAGCGGTTGCTAAGCTTAGGATTATCCTTGAAAGCCTTCTCAGCCTCAGAGAAAAGAATCTCAATCCTCTCAAGCGCAATGCTCCTCTCCTTGGCAGGCTTTTTATGATGCTTACGAATGGCCATGAAAAACTCACCCTGTTAATAATATTATATTCCTTATGACAAGAGATTTATTTATAAATTTTATGAGATATTACTCATCACCTATCAGCGGCACAAACGTGCAGCCTCCGTGATAATCAGTTTCTAGCTTGCCTTTTATTTTCTTCATCCTTACTAATTCCTGGCTAAAGCTTGGTCCAATGGGAGCAACCAATCTTCCTCCTTCTCCAAGCTGCTCTGTTAGTGCTTTGGGAATGCTTTCTGCTGCTGCAGTCACAATTATCGCGTCATAAGGAGCTTCTTTTGCATAGCCCTTGGTTCCGTCGCCTTGAACCACGAGGATATTGTTGTATTTGTATTTTTTAAATAATTTTTTTGCTTTCTCTGCCAGCTCCTTGATTCTCTCAACGCTTATGACTTTTCTCGCCAGCTTGGATAGTATTGCTGCCTGGTAGCCTGAGCCTGTGCCTATCTCAAGAACTTTCTCTTTTCCTTTCAGCTCAAGCAGTTCTGTCATCAGCGCGACAATGTAAGGCTGGCTTATGGTCTGCTCATAGCCAATGGATAAAGGATTATCATCATGAGCATAATCTTTCATCTCCTTAGAAACAAATAAGTGCCTGGGAACTTTTCGCACAGCAGAGAGAACCTTCTTGTCAATCACTCCTCTCTTCTCTATCTGGTACTTGACCATATCTGAGCGAAGCTTCTTGTAATCCATGAGGAAGAATAAGGAATCAGCCTGTGCTTAAAAATATTTTTAAAAGAATTTGCCTTGGGATCTGATTCGCTCTCTCTCTATTTTTTCCTCAAGTTCTGAACTTCGCCGTGAATTATGCTTGTAGAATTCTTTCACTCCGTCATTGATGTAAAGGAGATTTTTACCGCTAGATTCGCAGTTCCTCCATATTTCTTCTATCGCATATATTCCTTCATGCAATCCGCAGAAAGGGATGATAATGCTTTGTTCATATTTTATTCCTTCTAAAATTGATTTGAAATTTAGTTTGGGTTCTAAGCTAATATCTAATGAAACTTCATGGCCTGGTCTAATTGACAAGATTTTCCCAGAGTAAGCCTTGATGCTCTTCTTCTCTAGCCTGCTCATAATAGAAACAACAACATATTTGCCTGTCAGTTTAGAATTTATATTCGAATCATTTGCATCAGCCATAATCATCCCCCTGCAAATTGTTTTCATCAGGTAAAGATAATTAGAATATAAATGTTTTGCTTGAAAGCTTAAACTAATTCAGAATATCACTTTGAATATCTGCGAGAAGAACCCGTAGCCGTCAAATCCTGGTATTGGCAGCATGTTGAAGATGAACAGGAACATGTTAATCCTGCTGATGAGGAACAGAAAGTGGTAATGGTTTCTTTTCAGCTTCTTATGATTCTTCATAATCAATAATGCTCCCAGCCAGATTATCAGGTTGACTGCAGGGCCTGCAAAGGATATTAATGCAAACTGCAGAGCAGTTCCTGCCCCGCTAATGGCAGTATATGCGGGAACAAAGAAGAGGAATGGCGAGCTAATAAGCTTCAGAACAATCCCGATTCCTAGCCAGAGATAGGCTGCGCTGAAAACAGCTGTCATGCCGAAAGCCAGGGCTAAGAATTTGTGGCCGAACTCGTGCAGTATTATGCTTGGAGCGACCACTGCTGCTGCGAACCAGAAATCAGTCCAGTTAAACCTCTTGCCCTTGCCGCGCAGATAATATTCAGGAGTAAGGACTTCAACCTTGGGCGTGTAATGAAAAATGTCCCTGAAGATAAAGCCAACTGCCAAGGTCATGATTGCAATATCAAATATTTCCATGAATGACAGCAGCATTGACCAAAGGGCAGAAGTAATGGTTTAAATGTTTTATTGTTGAAAAGCCTTCTTATTACTTGAGCAACAAAATTATTTTTAAGTGCTACCGAGACATATTTGTCGAGTGTAGCACACCTTCCCCAGGCTTTTGTAAAGCCTGACCGCAACCAATATAAAGGAATAATAATTCTTTCAGGCTAACATGGGACTTTTTGACTTTCTAAAAAGAAAGGGCGAGGAGAGCATCAGCTTCTCAGACATAGCAGCATGGCTGGACAAGCAGGTAGCTGACAAGAAGCTTGAGCAGAAAGTTGCGAAGAGCAAGGAATTTGTCCACTCCAGAATCCTTGAAGCTCACAAGTACCTTGATGAGCTGGAAAAATCAGGCTTGAGAAACGAGAACATTCCCATGAAGGCTAAGCAGATGATGGAAGGCCACAGAAAAACATATATTCAGAGATTGAAGAAATTCCTGGACGAGATTGAGATGCCTGACGACTTCTCCCAGATAGGATTCTTCACAGCCAACTTCTCAGAAAGCCTTGACAAGCTAAGCCAGGAGACCCAGAAGAACTACATGGTGCTCAAGGAATTCATGGAAGCAGAGCTGGCCAAGGTCATCAAAAGCATCAAAGGCATAGAGGACGAGCTCACCAGGCTCCAGGCAGATATTGACAAGGAAGGCATTGAGATGATAAAGGACGCCAAGATAAGGCTCAAGCAATACCAGGATGACCTGAAGAAGAAGGCGATGCTGGAAGAAGAGAAGATAAGCCAAGGCGATGAGCTTGAATCATTAAGGGAGAGGAAGGCTAAGCTTGAGGCAAGGATGAACGAGCTTTACATGACCAAGGAGTACAATGATTTCAAGGAATTATTGGAGAACAAGAAAAAATATGAGGAGCAATTAAAATCCATTGAGTCTGAATTAAAAATCATATTCGCATACCTTAACAGGCCTCTCAGGAAATACAAGCACATTTCACTGCAGGAGAAACTTATTGATAAGTACTTACTTGACCCGCTGGGAGCTTTGGAAGAGGATGACAGCTTCACCATGCTCGAAGTATTGGCCAAGATGAAGCAGGAAGTGAACAACCTGGAGCTGAAAGAAAACCTGGTCGAAAAAACGCTTGAGATGATTGAAAAACTCAACAAGGATTTTGTGATGAGCAAAAAAATGGAGATTGACAAGCTCAAAGATGACAGCAAGGAAGCAGCTACCAGGATTAACACCAGCGTCATAGCCCTGAACATAGCAGAGTCAGAAACCTTGCTCAGAGGAGAAAATGAGAAGATAGAGGGAGCAGAAAAATCCCTTGACGAGCTGGCCAAAGCACTCGAAGAAATAAACCTTGATTATGCAAAGCAGAAAGTCAAAGAGAAGATTAAAGAGATTAATCCTAAGATTACGATTAAAGATTAGATTGATAACTAAATTGATACTAAAACTAAAATGAACAAACTCATTTCTTTTGTCAAGGAATTCACCAAAGATGAAGTCAAGGAATTGAACAGCGTTGAGAAGATTGGAAGAAAATATTTCTATATTTCACCAGAGCTCAAGGAGCTAAAAGACAAAATACCTCTGGAGCCTTACAGCGTAGGCACTCTCCTCGGAGAGCTAAAAAACAACAAATTCATGCCGAGCATTGCACTGCTTGACATACTCGCAAATTATACTGACAGGAAAGCGTGGATTAACAAAAAAGGGGAAACCATGTTCTTGTACAAGAATGATGTGTTTACAGAGAACATTGAGAAGAGCAACATAATCGAAGGAACCTGCCTTGTGCTCAACTCTAATAACGAAGTGCTGGGCTATGGAGAGTTAAAAAAAGGAAAAAATGCCCTCCTCAAAAATATTCTTGACAGAGGAGACTTCCTGAGACGGGAAAGGGAAAGTTAATCTCAAGAATGTTTCTTCTTGCCCTTCAATTTATTTTTTTGATTATTATTTCTTCGATGTCCAACCACCTTCTTTCCAATCTTATCTTCATACTGGTGCATTATCTTGCAGATGGTTGAGTCGCTAATGTTCATTCCATTAGTCCTTTGCTTCAGGTTCTCCTTTATCTCCTTGTAAGACTTGCCGCTGATGTAGTCATTGATTATCTGCTCTCTTGCACCCAACTTGGTAGCAACTGCATTGTTGTAATTGCTCCTTGTATATTCCATGCCTGACTTGATGCCTGCAACTACAAGCTCTGCAATGTCATTGTAATTCCTGAGCCCAGAGTAGCCTTGCTTCACAGTTTCCTTAATAATCTCTTTTGTCCTGTATCCTTTGTTGTACAATTCAGTAACCTTTGTTGACAAGTTAGAATCTTTTGTCTTAGAGTATTTTGTTTTGGCCTCGCTTGACTTGAAGCTTATGGTGTGTTCTGCTGCATAGCTCTTAACAACATTCTCATTATTATAGACATCAACTTTCACGTCATAGCCAGGGTTGAATTGCTTGAGCTTCTGCTTGAAATCATGCACCAAGTCATCAATTGATGTTTGCGATGTTTGCGAAGATTTGTCATCAGCTTTCTTTTCTTTCATATTCTTGACAATATTATTTTCTTTCCTCTCTGTTTTTGGTTCTGCCTTTGTCGCAGGTTCTGTTTTTTGCATAGGCTCAACCTTTGGCTTGGCGTATTGCTGCAAAAAATCATCCTTGATGACAGTAATAACTCCTGTCAGGTATTTTGTCAATGCATTCTCAAGAGTGTTTACAATTCTGTCGCCATTATTAACAACATACTCTCCTATTCTCTTGCCAGTGCTGAACGCCTGATTGAATTGGTTGATTGTTTCCTCTGTTTTTCTTTCCAGCTCTGCAAATCCTGGAAAAGCATTATAAAGCGCATTCACAAGTATTCCCATTCTTATCCTCCTCCTGTATTATTTGAGTAATTTGAATATTTGGAATTATTAAAGAAATGATTAACTAAGTTTTCAAGACCAGTTCTTATCAGCCTGCTGGCTATTGAGTTCGCAATTCCTCCATTGCTTTCAATTCTGCTCAGCTCTTTCCCATTAACCAGCATTATGTTATTTCTATCAGCATACTTCTGAGCTGTCTCTGTGAAGTCAGTGTCAGTAACCATCATTCTCTTGGCGCTTTGGCCATTATGGTTCTTCAGCTTGCTCACAAATTCCTTGACCAGCTTCAGGCTCACATATTTGTCCTGCCTGTAATGAGCCTTGCATTCAATAATGTAGACTTGGCCGTCATGAGGGTTGAACATCACTAGGTCATATTCTCTCTTCCTGGCCTTGTCATTTTCAAGATCATAATTCCTGTTCCACTGGTTCTTCTGCACCAGCACATAGCGATTGCTTTCCAGAGCATTCCTGGTCCTGGCCTCAAAAGCCCTTCCCATCTCATTCGGTGTCTTATAGCTCATGTTCTCACGCTTGTCTTATTGTGAAACAAAAAATAACATCAAAAATAAAAAAATAAAATCAAAAAAATAAAATCAAAAAATCTTTTTCTACCCTTCCTATTTAGCAGCTTCAGTCTTCTTTCCAATCCCTGCCTTGTCTTTGCTGTAGTCAAGTGCTTTCTTGATTGAGCCGTTCTCAACCAGCTTCTCAACAATGCCGCCAGTCACTGCTCCTGCTACGATGTAAAACGCTTTCTTCTTGTCGTTCTTTAGCATCTCCTCGAGCTTGGGACCGCCAGCATAGCCTGCCAATCCTCCAAGGGCTGTGTTCCTGACATTTTTCTCGCTCAATAATTTGTCCTTGGTCAAAGCCTTGCCCAGCACATAGACTGAAGCAGCTATTAATCCGTACTTCACGATGTTGTCTGCCATTTTTCAGTTACCTCCTTCTGGTTTTTCATTCTCGTTCTCACATTTACTTTCGTATTGAGCATCAATAGAATCAACAGCATCAATAATTTCTGCAGGAGCAACACTCACACTTTTTTCTGCTCCAGTCTTGCCTGTTCCTGCCCTTCTGCCGATAAAGTAGCCTGCGACTCCTCCGCTTGCAGCGCCAACTGCTGCGCCAATTATTTTTTTCTTCCTGCAGTCAGGGATTTTGCCGTCAATAACTTTCTCGCCAACATAATAGCCTGCTGCTCCTCCACCAGCCATGCCTATTGCTGTGCCCATAATCATTTTTTTCTGCTGCTCATTCAGCCCGTCATTGTTCTGCACATATTTTTCAGCAGCATAGCCGACAACACCAACAAGTACGCCTGCCCCTATCATGTGCTTCACCCAATCTGGAATTGCCATTCATGTTCACCTCGTCGCATTTCTTTTATCGTATTCATCTCCCAAATTTTTTTCAATTATTTTTTCAAAATCTTGCTAACCAAGCCGTCAAGTATCTTGTAGACCCCGAGCATCACTCCTTCATTCACAAGTTCTGAAGCGCCTCCATTATCATTATTATTGCCCATGTAAGCGCCCACTATTTTCCTGGCAAACTGGTAGGTCGGGTCTTCAGGGTTATTCACAATTACTTGCCTGATTTCCTTCAATACTTCCCCAGCATAGTAGTTTAGAGGGTCAGCTTCATCGCCAGCATTCTTTATTTTCTGAATTTCAGTTTCCTGCATTGAAGATTCCAACTTTGATTCTTGTTTTGGCTCCTGCTTTGACATTCTCATCACCTTGCAATCTTTTGTAAAACATTATTCCTGCTCAGAACATCCCTATCAAGATTAGTGCTGATTTCAATCCTTGGAGGATTATTTTCTCTTGATTCTGATAAACCAGAGTATACTCCTTCAGCCATTCCTCCCCAGGCAGCAAATGTAGCTTCAAAATTTGAGTGGATGTAATCCAGCACTTCCCTGTTAGTTGGTATTGCGCCGTATGGAAATGCAAGATACTTCTTGACCTGGGAAGATTTGTCGCCAAGATAATATTCAAACGCTGCCTTGGACTTGTCAACCTCCTTCTCCACCTGCCTTAGGCTGCACTTTGCAAGGTCTGGGTGGGAATAAGTGTGATAGCAGATGTCAAAGCTGTCTTTCATCAGGTAGAGCAGTTTCATTTTTATCAAATCATCCTGCATGAATGGTGCTTGGTAATCATGGTCCTTGCCTGCAAAGTCAATGAAGAAAGCTGCCTTCTTGCCAAAAGTAGGATGCTCTTTTGCGAATTCTGAGAGAATGCTGACTGCACAATCAATATTAATGATTGGGTTTCCTTCCTTGTCATAAACCAGCTCATTGTTGTACTTAACAAACTCAAACTGGCCTTCGTCAGCATCATCAAATGTTATTATTGCTGCTTTTTTTCCAGGGGACAATGAGCTGTAATCCTTGTTAACATAATCATCCAGGCTTATGAGCTGGAAATCATGCTCATATAATTTTTCCAGCTGCTGCTTGAAATGCTTAGGAGAAACAGTGTACCTGTCCTCCAGGTTTCCTATTCTGTGATACATGAGAATTGGTATCTTGCCAGATGAGAGGATTGCTTCTTCCTGCTCAGAGTTTTCAAAAGAATCTGCAAAAGAAATTCTTTCATATGCTTCTGATTGATAATTTTCTTGACTCTGACTTTGACTCTGACTCTTTATTGATTGGGTCAGAGAAGGTTTTTTGCTGGCAAAGACTTCAAAGATTTCGCAGGGATTAAATTTTATCATGTCAGCCTTGTAGAGCCCAAGCATTCCTGCAAATCCAAGAGAAGCTGATAATGCAACTGCTGCCAGTGGCTTTGTCAACGGCTTTAGTATATTCTTCTTTGCCATTTTTATTTACCTTTTTTCTCCTTTGCTTTTCTCTGCTTACTTTTTCTCTGGCACCCAGAATATTTCCTGCTGGTCAAAGTTGATGGCCGGCATTAGCTTTCGATTGTAGTCCAGGATTTCTCTTTCGCGCGACAAGCTTCCGAGATTCTTAATCATCGCATCTTCAAGAGATTCTCCTTTCTGCCTCTGGAAATATTTCCTTGGCATTTCATTCTTGCCCAGCCACTTCAGCTCGCTGAAGCCCTGGACATATTTTACTGGGATGTTTAGTTTCTCTCCCATGTAGATTGTGACGTTGCTGTTGCTGAAGATTTCCTTGCGGTTGTACTCTGCCAGCTCTTTCCAGTTAGAAGCATTGCCAGTGACCTGGCTGGCTATTTCTGCCAGGGTTATTCCTTTTTTCTGGACAAAAACAACAGGTGTCTTGTTCTCATAATTCTCATAAGAGCCTGGTCTGCTGCCTATTGGCTTGTCAGGCTCATAAAGTCCTCCTTCCTGAGGGGGATTATAAGCTATTGGCACGTCCTTGTTAGAAATACGAAACTCAACTTGCTTTCCTGTTTGCTCCTTAATCAGATTCTTGAGCTCATTTAGTTCCTGCTCTTTCTGGCTTAGCTCATAATTTTTTTCATTTACAGCAGTTCTTCCTGTCTTGAATTCAGTGTATTCCTGTTTTACTCCGCTGAACGCATCGCCAACAAATTTTGCTGTCTTGTCGCAATGGCTTACTCCGTAGAATGTTGTTCCCAGTGCCAACACTGCAAAGTACCTCTTGAAGCTTGGCGGATAGAAATAATTCCATATCTTCTTGCTTGTCAGGTAAACAGCACCGCCCATAATTCCTGTAGTTAGTATTGCTTTTGTTCCCACGCCCATCTTGTTCTTCTTGTACTGACACTTATCCTGTTGCTCTTGCTTTGGTTCATCACTCATTTTCATCCCTCCGAATTTTTTCTCCAAAATTTTTTATTTTGGGGTTCAAAAACGCTGTTTTTGTAACCTCCAAAATTTTTCTCAAACATTTTATTTTGTTTTGCTGATTTGTTGTGTGGGCGAGGTGTTTAAAATAAGCTCCTACGAAATTTCCGAAGAAAAAACAATAAAGTCGGAAAGAATGACAAGCAGTCCGGAATAGAGAAATGTTTTTGCGCAAAATTTATAATTCAAAACGCATTGCTTTTACTGAATGGAGAAAGAAAAATTATTAGAGTTCATTGCAAATGCTCACAGGAACACTTACGCTGCGCCTGACGAGATAAGAAAGAAATACAAGTGCAAAGAGCCAATAATCCAAGGACATAAGGATTATGATTTTATAGAAGGCGAATGGAGGTATCATGATTCATATTCAGGAACATTCTGGGCGCCTGGAAGAGAAGTGGTGTTCTATCAGGGCAAGCCTGTGTGGTGTATGTCCTACCAAGGCAGAGTAATAAATGGGCTAACAGAGGAGTTCATTGAAGAAGTTTATGCTTTCCTGAAAAAAGCCCTTATGAACTTTGACAACAGAATGCCCTTCAGAGGCCCTAAGCATTTCAAAAACAATGATTTTGAATATGCTTTCAAGCTAAAAGGAGATTATTCTTATTTCACAGGCAGGGAAGCAATAAAGCACAAAGGAAAAGAAGTATTCCTCCAGCACGTTATGGGCGAGTTGATAAAATAATCTCTAGACCAAGAACTCTTCTTTCTTAATATGCTCGATAACATCATGGGCTTCTAATTCTTCAAGCTCAAAGCCTTTCAGCTCATCCATGAACATGTAGAATTCCTTTATTGTGGGGAAGACAACATCCAGAAGGTAATCATATTCGCTGACCTTGAAGATTGAATTAACTCCAGGATGGTCTTGCAAGAAGCTCAGCACTTCCTGTTTCTGCTTGGTCTTAACCATTACAAAGCTCCTGTAAAAAAATCCCAGCTTCCTGAAATCCAGGAGAGAAGCATTCTTGGTGATTATCTTGTTAGCGCCTAGCTTCTGGTAGTGGTCAAAAACAGTTGTTACAGGAATTCCAGTCTCCCTGCTTATCACGCTGAAGCTTTTCCTGGCATTCTTCCTGAGATGCTGTAATATAAGCCTGCTGTTATTATTAATCTTCATGAAATATAATGTGCAACAACCCATTAATAAACCCTCGCAGAAAAAAAACGAAAATTTTTCGGCAAACACAGAAAATTATTAAAACCAGCCAGAATACCCAAATAACCTTATGGTAAAGGTAAAGGACAAAATCAAAAAAGAGGAGACTGAGACAAAAGGGAATAATGCGAATGATGTGAATAATGCAAGAGATTCTGCTGTTCTCAAGAAAAAGATAGAATACCTAGAAGAAGAGCTGGTGCGCAAGGACAAGATGATTGAGAAGCTCAAAGAGGAGAACCTGCTCTTGTTCCGCACAGCATTAAAGCGTTCTGAGCAAAAAGTTAGCGAGAAGAACAAAAAAGAGTAACAAAGAAAAGCAAAGACGAGAAAAAACAATGAAGTATATAAATTATTCACAGCCACCATTAAAATTAGACCAGCACTTTCTAAGGGACGAAAACATCCTTAACATGATAATAGAAGCAGCAGAGTTGAAGCCTAAAGACATAGTGCTGGAAATAGGAGCTGGAAAAGGAGCATTGACATCATTGCTGGCAAAAAAAACCAGAAAAGTAATAGCCATAGAAGCTGATGAAAGCCTAAAACCATTCCTTGACAATCTTTCTCTCCCAAATAATGTCGAAGTTCACTATGTCAATGCGCTGGAAATAATTTATAGTTTCCAGTTCAACAAGATTGTTTCCAATATTCCCTATGCAATATCTGAGCCTTTGCTAAAAAAACTTTTCAAGCTTGACTTCGAGCTCGCAGTATTATTAATAGGCAGCAACTTCTATAATATATTATTGGCAAAAGACAGCAAAAGCAAATGGTCAATAATAACGCCCTTGTTCTTCGACATCAACAAGATTACAGATGTGACTAGAGCTTCTTTTAGGCCAGCCCCAAGGACAGATTCTGTTCTTATAGTCCTGAAAAGAAGAACCAAACAGTTGACTCTGCCAGAGCAATTGATACAAGAATTGGCTCTGCAAGATGATAAAAAACTGCGCAACGCACTTATTACAGGCTTTGCCAGAATTGATAAGCTTACGCAGAAACAGGCAAAGGAGAAAGTTGCAGCTCTAATGATTGATAAAAAGCTGCTTGACAAGAGAGTAGAGCACCTGTCAAATAGGCAGTTTGAAATTGTTTCCAGCAGAATATGTGAATTTCTAAAAATTTCTTAAAATACTAAAAAAATTCTGATAAAAATGACAAAAGCTTTATAAATTACTCCTGGCTTCTTTAGTCTGAGAGGTGGTGAAATAAGTATCACCTCAAGGGCTAATTCTTGAGGAAGCAGGAGGCTACGATTATGCATCAGTACATGATAAAGTTCGAGATAAGCATGCCCTTTGTCAGCAAAGCCAGTGATGATAAATGCCGCCTTAGTCTTGATCCCAGATTATCAATCATGGACTCAACCATGTATGCAACGATTCAGTCTTCCAAGTTCTTGTTCTCAAAATCAATCTCGCTTGGAGAGTATTTGGTTGTGAACAGAGGCAAGAGTACATACTCCTTCAGAGCAGATGAGATATACAATTTAATAGATAAAGACAAGAATTACACAATTATAGAATCTAAACTGGAGCACACTGATAAACGCCCGAGTAGAAAAGACGCTGAAGACGAGATGAAAAAGCTGCTTGATCAATACCTATTCCTCAAGACATTAACATTATAAAAACAAGCTTTGCTCTTTTTCTTTATTCTTTTACTTATAACTACTTCGCTTTTTGAGCATTTCGCAAATGCTCAAAATCTCTGATTTTGGCACTCAAAAAACCTTGTTTTTTGATGGAACTTTTCGAAACATTTAAAAATAACCTCTTCAAGAATTAGTCTCGAGGTTTTAGGGGTTATTTTTATGCATCCTGAAGACGAAGAGCCACAAGAAGACGTAACCGGAGTGTATGACGAGGAAGGAAGGGAAGATCTCATGACAGATGATGAGATCAAGCCTGAAGAAGAAGCCTTCATGGCAGGCTACGACGCAGAGGAAGAGAAGAAGGAAGAGCCTGAGGACAAGTACGAGAAAGCCTTTGAGCAGGAGCAGGTAGAGAAGAAAGGCAAGAAAGTTCCACCAAAGAAAGCAGCTAAAAAAGCTAAGGCAAAACCAAAGAAGAAGGCTGTTAAAAAAGCTGCTAAGAAAAAGGCTGCGAAGAAGAAGGCAAAGCCAAAAAAGAAAAAAGCTGCTAAGAAGAAAAAGCCTGCAAAGAAAGCTAAGGCTAAGCCTAAGAAGAAAGTTGTTAAGAAGAAGGCTGCTAAGAAAAAAGTAATAAAGAAAAAACCTGCTAAGAAAGCTAAGGCTAAGCCTAAGAAAAAGGCAGTTAAGAAGAAGCCAGCTAAGAAAAAGAAGAAATAAAAACTAAGGCTTGAAAAATATTTTACCCAACAGAATCGTCATAATCACACTGTCAACAGAGTAATATCCTCTTTAGGATTATTTGATTGATTTCTCCTTAATCTCAGTAAGAAGTTCTTTTATCAGTCCATCAACTTTTTTCTCTCCAAGAACTTCATTGTTCCTGGTCCTTACATTGACGCTGTTATTAGCAGTCTCCCTGTCGCCGACTACAAGAATATAATTAACTTTCTCAACCTGGGCGTCCCTGACTTTCTTGCTGGTGCTCTCTGAGCGCTCATCAACCTCGACGCGAATTCCTGCTTTTTTCATCTCATTAGCTATTTTTCGAACATATTCCATTTGCCTGTCTGTTATTGGCAATATCTTGACTTGCACAGGGCTGAGCCATAATGGGAATTTGCCTGCGAAGTGCTCTATTATCACTCCCATAAACCTTTCTATGCTGCCAAGCAAGGCTCTGTGAATCATTACTGGCCTGTGCCTTCTGCCGTCCTGTCCTTCAAACTCAAGATTAAACCTTTCAGGGAGGTTAAAATCTAATTGTATTGTCCCGCACTGCCAATCTCTTCCCAGTGAGTCTTTTATGTTGAAGTCAATCTTTGGTCCGTAGAAAGCTCCTCCGCCAGGATTAATCTTGTAATCAATATTGTTCTTCTTCAGCGAAGCAGCCAAGGCTTTCTCTGCCTGTTCCCATAACTCTGGCGCTCCCATGGCTTTTTCTGAGCGGGTGCTTAGAACTACAGAATATTCTAACTTGAAAGTGTCTTTGTAAATGAAACTGGTGAAGTCGAACAGCCCATTAATCTCACTTTCTATTTGCTCCATGGTGCAGAATATGTGCGAGTCATCCTGGGAGAATTTTCTGACTCTTGTCAATCCTCCAAGCACTCCTTTGAGCTCGTTCCTGTGGAGCGGAGCAAAATCTGCAATTCGCAATGGAAGCTCCCTGTAGCTCCTGAGGCTGTTAAGGTACATTAGGCAGTGTGATGGGCAGTTCATGGGCTTTAGTGCAAACTCCCTGCCGTCGATGTTGAGTATGAACATATCCTCTTTGAAATGCTCCCAATGACCAGAAGTCTCCCATAATGCTTTGTCATAAACCAGGGGAGTGATTACCTCCTGATATCCTCTTTTTTCGTACTCCAACCTCAAGTATTTTAAGAGTTCATTGTAAATAATTGTTCCTTTGTTATGGAAGAACGGGCTGCCAGGGCTGTAGTCATGGAACATGAACAATCCCATTTCCTGGCCCAGTTTCCTGTGGTCTCTCTTCTTTGCTTCCTCAATTCTTGCCAGGTAGTCTGCCATCATCTTCTTGTCAGGGAAGCTTGTGGCATAAATTCTTGTGAGCATCTTATTCTTGCTGTCGCCCCTCCAATAAGCACCTGCGACTTTCAGAAGCTTGATAGCACCAATAATTCCTGAACTGGGAACATGCGGTCCTCTGCACAAGTCCTCGAACTCTCCGAGCTTGTAAGTGGTTATTTTCTCTCCTGCCGGAAGCTCATTAATCAAGTCTATCTTGTAAGGCTCATCCTTGAAGATTTTTAGTGCTTCTTGCTTGCTCACTTCTTTTCGCGTAAATGCTAATTTCTCGTGAAGGATTTTTTTTATCTCTTCCTCTATCTTAGGCAGGTCTTCATCAGCAATCTTCAGGTTGTCAAAATCATAGTAGAATCCGTCCTCAATGCTCGGGCCAATTGCTATTTTCACTCCCTTAAAAATCCTCTTAACAGCCAGTGCCATGACGTGGCTGCTGGAATGCCTGAAAACATCCATTCCTTCAGGCTCATCAAATGTTAGAACCTTGAAATCCCCGCTTTCCTCGACAGGTGCTGACAAGTCAATTATTTTGTTGTTAATCTTGGCAGCCAGGGCTTTGGCTAATTCTTTCCTGAATTTTTCTTTCACTACTTCTCCTGCCTTTACTTCCTTAGCATACTCTGCTTCTGTCTTGTCAGGGAACTTCAATTTGATTTTATCAGTCATTTCTAATCACTTATCTACAACTTCATTACTTATTCATTATTTATCTCTTGCTTATCTGTATGGTTTCTAATCTATTATTTAAAAGTTTTGGGTAAAGGAGAAACAAAAAGGGGCCTTTACCGCTTGCCCACAGTGTACTGGTAAGTATTCCTCTTGCCAGTGTTTCTGTACTTGATAAGATTGGTTTTTCTTAGCTTTTTCAAGGACATGGTAACAGAGCCGATGCTGACTCGCAGTTTTTCAGATATCTGCCTTGAAGTGAACCATCTGCCCTTGTTCTTGCATAGAAAATCATAAACTTCTTGCTGTCCCATCATCACCCTCCTCTTTTTATCATTAATGAACGTAATAGTATATAAGCCTTTCCTTTTTTTATCCCTGAAAAATCATTCCTGCCATTCCTTTCTTTTACCACGTAATCAGGGAGATTAAAACCATGACAAAACCAACGCCCAAGGCAATCCAGGCGTAGAGCTCGTTCTGCGTCAGGCTCTTGAAGTAAGCCTGCACCTTGGCAATAATCCTGTTGACAGAATCATTGAACTGCTGCATGATATCATTAAACCCAGCCATAAGAATTATTCTGGATTCAGGACTATATAAACTTTTGTAATGAGTAAGAAGTTGAAAAATAAGAAGAGATGACATAAGCCAAAATTTTTTTCCACTAGCGAATGAATACTTACAGAAAAGTTTATATATTAATCCTTACTCTAAAACGACCAAGGGTGCTTTGATGAAGAATAATCTGGAATATTTTATTTGTCCTGTCAGGGGCATAACTGATGAGCTAAAGAATAAGATAGAAAGCATAGTTAGGGAACGGGAAGCGCAAGGCGTAAGAGTGCATTTTCCTCCGAGAGATGTTGATCAGAACGATCCTACAGGGTTAAGAATATGCTCTGATCACAGGGCTGCCATGTGCAATGCTTTCGAAGTAGATATTTGGCATGATCCGACAAGCCAGGGAAGCGTGTTCGACACAGGCATGGGTTTCTATGCAAAAAAGCCTCTGAAAATACTTAATGGCGAAAGCCTAGAGAAAATAACAAATGATTACGAGCATTTCTTAATCGACTACTTAATACAAGGAATACTGGGTGAGCATGTAATCAAACCTTCAGCAGCATATCTTAAAATGGAAGATCAAAGGGAGCATATAAGACAAGTTAGCTCAGTAGAATACTTCTGGAAACCTAACGACTGGGAAGCGCTCTTTATTTTCGGCATGATATTTATGTCAGAAAAACCAATCCTGCTCCTTAACAGGGAGGATGTAGAAAAGCAGAGGACACCGCACAAGAGTTATCAGAATGTTCTTTTGACACTGGATGATATGTACAGGAATAAAGTGCAATAACATCAACAATCTTTTTAAACCAACTCTTTATTCTTCTTTCCAGAGGGCTTTTTCGAAATGACCGTCTGTGCCTTTGATTGCGCTCAGAAGCGAAGCTTCTGGCGCCACAAAAGCTTATGCTTTTGACGGCGCAGCCGACAACTGTTGGCGAGCAATGGCCAGATGAAGCTTTGTGAGCATCAAGAGCGAGCAAAGCGGAATAGGACATGAGAAAAAGCAGCCGAGGTGTTTTATCATGTCAGAAGAAAAAGAAAGAATCAATCCTAAAAAAATTAATGATCACATGTTTGAGATAGAGAAAACAGGAAATATGAAAGTTCCTGTGAGGATTTATGCCAGCGAGAAGCTCATGAAAAAACTGGGCGAGGATGCCAGCTTGCAGCAGGGAATGAATGTTGCATGCCTTCCAGGGATTTATGGCCAGAGCATAATGCTGCCCGACGCCCACCAAGGCTACGGCTTTTCCATCGGCGGAGTAGCTGCTCTTGACTTTGAGCACGGCTGCATTTCTCCAGGAGGAATTGGTTTTGACATCAACTGCGGAGTCAGATTGTTAGCAACCCCCTTGAAAAAAGAGGAAGTCGAGCCCAAGATAAAAGAATTAATGGATTCAATGTTCAAGAATGTTCCCAGCGGTGTGGGCAGTGAGAGCTTCATAAGGCTTAACAACCAGCAACTGGACGATGTGCTTAACAGAGGAGCAGAATGGGCTGTGGAGCAAGGATATGGATTCAAGGAAGACCTTGAGCGCAGCGAAGAAGGCGGAAGGATGAAGGACGCAGACGCCAGCAAGGTAAGCAACAAAGCCAAGTCCAGGGGCAGAGAACAATTAGGAACCCTGGGCGCTGGAAATCATTTTCTCGAGGTTCAGTTTGTCGAGCATATTTATGACAAGAGAATAGCAGAAGCATTCGGCATACACAATGAAGGGCAGGTCACCATAATGATACACTGCGGCTCAAGGGGATTAGGTCACCAAGTCTGCTCTGATTACCTGAGGGAAATGGAAGAATCAGACCCTGAGCTTGCAAAATCTCTCCCAGAAAAAGACTTAATCTATGCAAAAGCAGGAACCCAACTGGCAAAGAATTATTTTGCAGCAATGGCAGCAAGCGCAAATTATGCCTGGGCTAACAGGCACATCATAGCCCATCAGGTCAGGAAGAGCTTCAAAGAAATTTTCGGTTTAGAGCCAGAGAAGATAAAGACTGTCTATGATGTTGCGCACAACATTGCAAAGATTGAAAATCACATGATTGAAGGTGTTGAAAGAAAAGTTTATGTTCACAGGAAAGGAGCTACTCGTAGTTTGCCAGCAGGCAACATGAATGTGCCTGAAATTTATCGAAGCGTAGGCCAGCCAGTTATTATTCCTGGAAGCATGGGAACATCAAGCTATTTGCTCGTCGGAACCCAGCAGGCAATGGATGAGACATTTGGAAGCACAGCCCACGGAGCAGGGCGAGTGATGAGCAGGACAGAAGCCATCAGGAGCTTTAGGGGTGAGCAGATAAAAAAAGACCTTGCAGACCAGAACATATATTTGAAAGCAGGAAGCTGGAAAGGAGTGTCAGAAGAAGCGCCTGCAGTCTACAAGGACATAGATGAAGTGGTCAAGGTCAGCCATGAAGCAGGCATAGGAAACATAGTTGCAAAGCTAAGACCGATAGGAGTTATTAAGGGCTGAGATGAGTTATCCAAGGCTTGGATTAATCAAGATTTGCCAGGAGAAAGCTTATTCTTTTATCCACTCCTATGTTAGGAACAAGTATTGGAGAGCAGCCTAATCCAGAATACTCAGCCTTGACAAGATGCGCAATAATTTCTGACTCTGTCTTATCATTCTCCACCCTAAAGCCGTCCCTTTCAAAAAATGTTAGTGGCTCAAGAAGAAATATTTTCTTGTATTGCTTTCTGGAAAAATAATCATTCACTCTGCAAGCCAAATCCTTAGGAACTGCTTGTTGCCTGTATTTGAAATAAGCAAGCGCGTCAGGAATAGCTCTGTCGAGGAAAGCCACACCAACGTCAGGCGGGACACCGAGCTCATTTGCAAACTGCAGCTCCAGCAATGCTGGCTGGAAATCAAGCCTAAGCCAAGGCTCACTAATCCCTTTTTTTTGCTGCTCCAGAATATACTTCTTAGCAACTTCAGAAGTAACATAAAACCCTCGAATGCCAAGCTCACGGACCAAGGTTGATTTACCTGAGCAGGAAGCCCCGGTTATAACATATTTCTTAGGGTCACTAATCTTAGAGTCGCTCATATTGTTAAGCGGTTAATAGTCAGGTTTAATAAATTTTTCTAACCAGAACAATGCAATGATACAGAGTGCAAAGCACAAAGCAAAAATTATTTATAACCAGAACAACTGATTGGGGTAAGCATGGGTGAAATCATAGTCATCAGTGTCGGAGGCAGCCTCATCTGCCCTGACAAGATAGACACAGAATTCTTGAAAAGATTTAAGGTTATTATTGATAAGCACCTGAAAAAAGGCAAAAGATTTGTGCTCATTGCAGGCGGAGGAAGAATCGCCCGCTATTATCAGGAAGCTGCTCAAAGCGTTGCAGGAATTAACAAGGAAGACTTGGACTGGATGGGAATCCACGCGACAAGAATCAATGCCCAGCTGCTCAGGACAGTGTTCCAGAAATATGCAAAGCCCAAGATAATCAAGCATCCTAATGAGCCATTTGATTTCAAGGAAAAAATTCTGGTAGCTGCCGGGTGGAAGCCTGGGAACAGCACAGACTATGTTGCCGTTCTCCTAGCCAAGAGCCTTGGAGTCAAGAAAGTCATCAACCTGAGCAACATTGATTATGTTTATGACAAAGACCCAAAAAAATTCAGTGATGCAAAGCCAATCATTAAAATGAGCTGGAAGGATTTCATGAAGAAATTCGGAGGCAAATGGAACCCTGGGCTTAACACACCATTCGACCCTGTGGCGAGCAAGGAAGCAGAAGCAAACCAGATGACAGTTTACATCATCAACGGGGCAAAGCTCGAGAACCTTGACAATATTCTAGAAGGGAAAACTTTTATTGGGACTGAAATAGCGAATTAATCCTTAATCTTGCAAAACTTTTTAACTTATAATTAATCCCCTAACTGCATGAATGACAAAGATATTAAGCGAATACTCAGGGCAAAGCATGGTTCAAAGCTTGTTCGCATTGCGAAATTAAAGGATGATTCTGAATGCGCAATCCTGATAATGCCTGCTTTGGATTATTCATTTTCAATTATAGCCTGCAAAAAGTGCTGGTATACTGTTGAAACTTTGGCTACTTATTTGGTTTATCCATGGTCCGGGAGTTATTGTGAGAGTGTTTTCAAGCGGTTTTTTGACTTAAGCAAAACAGGATTTGACCCGAGCAAAGAAGATGTTTATACATCCCAATTAGAAGTGAATTTTGATAAGCGCGATAACAAATCTATGCGTAACAAAGGCCTTGGAACTATAATGCTCGAGGAATTAGTCAAGGAGATGGATGCAATCAAAGCATTTCATATTGTATCATTTACCAACGATGGCTTGGCTTATTTGAAGAAGAAGTATGATGCATTGAATTACACTCCTTTGAACGTTACAAGCGACCCTCCTGAGTTTTTTCAGGGGCTATCAGGCTGGATGTATAAGAATTATGCTGAGAAAAAATAAAAAATTGTATCACTTCAAATATCAATAATCTTTCCTCTCTTGCCGACATTGATGACTCTGGTCCTGCCTATCTTCTCCTCAAGTCCTTCTGCCTCGTGCACATGGCTGCAGAGTAATATATCCGGCTGGAATTTCTCAACTGCTTTTCTTACACCTGTGCTGCCAGGGAAGAACTGGGAAAACTTTTCCATCCTGGTGTCTGAGGGATGAACATGGGTCACCATGATTCTCTTGTCAAGATATTTTATGCTATCAAAGCCTTTCTTCAGCAAATCATAGATTTCCTTCTCTGACAATTGGTTGATGCCAATGTTAGCTCCTCCTGCCCCGAAGATTCCAACGTCCTTGTAGCGAACACTGTAGCCATGAATATTCTTTACTCCATAAACTTCTGCCAGGAAATCTGCGGTCGCAACAGTCTCATGGTTTCCAGGGATGATAAGAACTTTCAGATTTCTCTTCTTAAAAGGGCCAATGATATTATCAGTGCTTCTCTCGGCAAAGGTCAAGTCTCCGCACAGCACGACGAGGTCTGCATGCTTGTCATGAGCTTCTTCTGCTAGCTTCTCAGCTAGTATGGTGTCTCCATGAATATCTCCTGCGCTAAAAATCCTGAGCTTGTCTTTTTTTGTTTTCATATAGCATCAACATAAATTTTGTTTTTAGTTTCTTATTTTTGAGTTAGATATCATAATAATATTTTTAGGCGCCTCAACGCCGGCGGGGCTTACCTCTTCTTTATTTCAACTTCTTCTTTTGCAAGATTGACAATGGTTGATGGCCTACCTTTGATTGGCCCGTCATAAATGATATAGTCTGTTCCTTTCCTTATATCTAACGAAAGATCATCAAGGCTTGTCATGAAATCTTCTCCTTTGATATTAGCGCTCGTTGTTATTATCGGAACTTTCATCTTCTTAACATAATCGTAGAACCAGTGGTTTGGAATCCTGATGCCAATGGTGTTTCCTCCTAGGTTGACGTTGTCTGCAAAGAACTTCTTCTTTACTTTTAAAATCAAGGTATAGGGCCCGGGAAGTTTATCAGCCCATTCTTTTAGCCTGTCGCCGTCTTTGCAGAACTCGTAAATCATGTTTTTGTTAGGAATGATGATGGAGAAGGGCAGGTCCAGATTGTTCTTCATCTTTCTAATCCTGGCCACCAGTTCCTTGTTCGTGGCATCGCATCCAATGCCGTAGATGGTGTCTGTGGGATAAATAAATATGCTTTTTTTCAATTCATTTAATAGCTGCGGCTCTTGTTTTAGCTCGTCTTTGTTGATTATTCTCATGAAAGAGAAGAAATAGTGCTCTGTTTAAAAAGTTTAAGGAAGAAATATCTTGCAATTCTTTGTAACTAATTAAGTGATTAATTAAATACTGAATTTAATATACTTTTAACGATATTCGGATTATCTTTTACCGAGCAGTATACAAAAACATAACATTTATATATTAGTTTAATTATAATATCAAATAGTAAACTCAAATTAATAGAATTTCAATAATAAAAGTAAAATTATATACAAAGAAATGAATTTAAGATAAAAGATAATAATTAATAATTTAATTTCATTTTCATATAAAATAGTAAACTCAGTTTAGGGAAAAATAATACAAAAATAAATTCAGCAGAGAATAAACCTGATTGAAAGGTGTCTGCTGACAAACAGCCTCGTAAGCAAGCATCTTAGCGAGAGCTGTATTTTTTCATAGGCCTAAAAGTGAAACAGAATAGCGACAGCTATGCAAGAATTGCAATCACTGACCAGATTTACCTACTCAGAAGACTAGCAAAAAGAATCACAAACACTCGAGACCAAATCATTTTCCGACTCTTTCTAGAAACAGGATGCTCCATAGAAGAGCTAATCAACCTGAAACCCCAGGACTTTGAGTTTACAACTCGTTCTATAAGAATAGGCCTAAAACAAAAACAAAGAGCGATAAAAATACCCCCTGATTTGAGTTTACAAATAAATTCTTTCATTAATAAAGAACAGAAATATATCTTCTGTTCAAGGCAGAATTCGCAGATAACAAAAGAGAGAGTGAGCCAGATAATAAAATCTCACTCTCTCCCACTTCTGAGAAGCAGAATAACCCCTGCCTATTTAAGGAAAATCTCCATACAATTCCATTTCTTCAGGAGCAAATCAATAGAACAAACAAGAGCTCGCACAGGAATAAAAACCCTGGTCGACAAAGACTACCTCTCAGAAGAACAAATCCAGAAGATAAGGGAGCAAATCTCTACAGAGCAGCACATAATAATATTTGATATTCTTTACGAGACAGGATGCGCGCTAAAAGAACTGGTGAATATCAAAGTTTCAGACCTTGATTTCAATAACGCTTCTATAGTTATTCAGGCCAAAAACACGAGAAACAAGAAAAAAAGAATTTCTAGGATTGACCCTAAGCTGAGTTTACGAATAAAAGGATTTGTCGATGAGAACAAGCTGTCTGGCGAAGACTTCTTGTTCTCAACACGGCAATCCGCCCGTGCTTCTGACAAAAGAATATTCCAAATCATCAGAAGCTATGCTAAAAAGGCAGGAGTGAAAGGAGCAAATCCGCAGCTTCTCAGAAACAGCCACATCTTCAATTCCATGCAGGCAGGAAAATCATTCTCAGAAATACAGGAGCAGACTGGCATCGAGCATCTCGACATCCATCACTACGGTCTTGCAAAACTAAAGAAAAGCGACAAGAGCGATAAGATATGAGCACGCATAGGAATAAGCCGGAAGGAGAAAAGAAAAAGATAATCAGGTTTGCATTCCTGCTAGCCATGATGCTCTTTATGATATTGCCGTTGGTAAATGCTGTTAGCTGGTGGAATACTTCCTATGCTTACAGAAAGCAGATTAACATCACCAACAATAACGCGACAGCAAACCTGGAGCAAAACTACTCTATAAAATTCATACTCAACACTACCGGATCCAAATTCATGAATTCTGGAAACGACACAAGGATTGTGTACTGGAACGGCTCAACCAACGTGGAGCTTGACCGTGTAAATGAGACCGCATTTAACTCCTCAACAACAAACATTTGGTTCAAGCTTCAAGCCAACGTGTCAGCAGGCGGGAATGATTCAAATTATTATGTATACTATGGAAATCCCACGGCTGGCGCTCCTCCGACAAACAAGAGCAAAGTCTATGACTTCTTTGATGACTTTTCTGGCAACCTGTCTCAGTGGGTTGTTGACACTGAGAATACAGATGCAGCCTATGTCAATTATAGCGTCGGAAACCCATCACCGAGCTTGCAGCACATCAATGATTCCAGCCAAACTAAGAATGCGTATAATGACACCAGGCTCCGAACCAAGTCTTATCAGTTCAAAGACGGAATAATAGAGTATGACCTTTATCTTAATGGCTCATCCAGGTCAATACACCAGTTTGGGCTGAGGGTGTCGGACTTAAATTTCTCCAGCGGATATGCTTGGCGTCTGCAAACATCAGGTGCTGATGGCGGCTGGTTCATGTATACTGGCGTAGCCACTTGGAGCACTTTTGGCGCAGCCTATAATGTCACAACAACAGGAAACTGGCACCATGTTGTACTGAATGTCTCAGGACCTAACTTTAACGCCACTGTTGATGGAGGATCAGTCTACAGTGGATATAACACAACGAAACTCAGCGCAGGCTACCTTGTATCTCACGTGCATGCAACAGGACGAAACTTCTCTGACCTTGTAGACAATATAAAGGTAAGAAAATTCATGACTGCTGAACCTACGGCTGCGCTGCTTGGCAGCGAAGAAAATAATACTGCGCCGAGCATCAACTTTACCACTTCAACCACAAGCCAAGGGGTTAATTCACAATCCTGGATAGCCGCCAATGTTACTGCCAGCTCAGGCTTGTTGGATAAGATAAAAATTTATTTGTACAACTCCACCGGAAGCCTGATCAACAGCACAACCAGTTCCAGTTCACCGCTCTACATCAACTTTTCGGGCTTAGCAGAAGGAAACTATTACTTGAATGCGACTGCAAATGATACGCGAGCAATTATCAACAGCACAGGTACCAGGAACATAACCCTGGACTTGCCACCAACAATAAGCCTTGAATCTCCCAATAATAATGTTGGAGACGCTGACGGGAATATTACTCTCAGGTATAATGTTACAGAAAACATGAATGTGACTAATTGCAGCTTAATCATAAACAGCAACATAAACCAGACCAACAGTTCGATAACCAAGGACCAATCCATCAACTTCTCATTAAGCAACCTGCCCGCAGGGAGTTATGACTGGAGCATAAACTGCACTAATGAATTCGGAGCCAAGGGAAGCTCGCAGACAAGGCACTTTGGCGTGATTATCGCCACATCCTTTGGTGGCCAAACAACCAATCTTTCAGCTGTTGATATCAGCAACATAACCAACTTAACATTGGATAATCCTGGCTATGGAAAAATAGTATTCAACGGCTCTCTAAATTTGAGCAATGGAACAAATATAAACTCAGCTGTTACCATACAACAAAATGTTTTGGTAAATTCAACTGCAGAGCCGCGCCTAAACAGGTCAGCAACAATATATCTCTACAATCTGCTATATGTATTTACGCCTGTAATCCTGAGAGACAACCAACTCTGCAGTGATTGCATAGTAAGCTCATATAACCAAGGAAACCTAAGCTTTAGTGTTCCTCACTTCTCAAACTACACTACGGCAACCAATTCACAACTAGTAATATGGGATGACACTGACAGCGACAGGAGGCAGCCTGACGAGGCTGTTAATTTCTACGCCAATTACACCAACAGAACCAGCGGGGCAGCAATCTCAGGAGTAAATGACTGGTGCCAGATTGTCTTCAATGATTCAAGCCCACAAAACATGATCTTCAACCCGACAAGTAACCTGTATGAATACCAAAGAACTTTTTCTTATCCCGGAACAAGCAATTATAATGTTACCTGCAATGCCACAGCGCAAGGGTTCGAAGTCCTGAACTTAACAGACGCAGTTGGAATATCAGATAGGTTCTATGGCCCTCGCAACAATTACAACCAGTACTATGTGAGAACCAAGGTGAATGTTACATCTGCTCTCCCAGAAATTCTGAACATAACCTGTAACAATGGCGCAGGCATAACCCTGAATGCAGGCACAACCAAGCAAGTATTCTGTTCTATCCTTGTCAGAGATTACAGGGGAGGAGATACCATAACCAATGTAAACAGCACATATTACTACTACCTGAACCAATCATCAGACCCTGACGAGAATAACACGCACTACACCAACAGCAGCTGCACTCATAATAACACAGATGGATACAACACCACATGGGACTGCGCCTTTGGCATTTGGTACTATGCTAATAATGGCACCTGGATGATTAACTCAACCACCATTGATGATAACTCCTTCACAGCAACCAACACCTCAAATACTTCCATCCTGCCATTATATGCAATTAATGTTACTGACCTCATTGACTTTGGCAGTGTATATGTGAGCAACACATCCCCAACAGTGCAAGCCAATGTTACCAACTTGGGAAACATGAACATAAGCATAAATGTGTATGCGTTCGGAGGAAATAATCCAATCACTGGCGCAGGGCTGGCAATGATTTGCGAGCAGAGAAATCTTACCTTAAGCAACGAGAGATATTCAGTATCTGCATCAGACAGCTATGATATCATGACGCCTGTAACAGGAACTCCTGCGACAATAGCAGGATTAACTATCATGAAACAAATAACTCCTTCAGTACAAAATGTAAATAGCACATACTGGAAGCTTTATGTAAACCAAACAACCAATCCATTTGGAATATGCAACGGAACAGTTGTGTTCGCAGGAGGAAGCGCTTAAAAGATAAAAAAATATAGGAAATATTAAAAAATAAAAAAAAGAAAAAGAAAACAGATATTATAAAAAATAAAAATATAAAGAAGAATTTTAAGGAATCATGAATAGATAGGCAGTCATCTGCTCTTCTTCCTCTGGCTGGATTAATTCATGCTCTCTCATTATCTGGACCAATTGCTGGTTGTAACTCCATGCTCTTTCCTGGGCTTCTGCGCTCATAATGTTCACCTCGTTGCAAATCTTGTAATAGGCATTAATATTAAACTAGTATTAGTAATAGGCATATATGCCATGCTTCTTAATGCTCATGTTCCTTACCTGTACAAAGAAAAGCCTTTGTATGTAAGCTGTGTTTTCATGCAATGCTATCATTCTCAATCACCCCAAAACTTAAAGGATTAATAGGCGACGCCTTTGCTCGAGAGGGGATAAAGGTGAGTTGAAGGTCGTCGCTCAAATCCTTATTGACAAGAACATAGATTTTTGCATTTAAATACCCTACGTCAAGATGTCCAGTGCAACCTTTTGCGAAAAGGTTGGCGAAAATATTTAAGGACGATATTCTCGCTTGGCTCGAAATCGCCCGAACTAAAAAAAGAATGTCCAGTGCTATTGAAAAAAGAAAAAATATTAATAAACAGGCCATTTTCCAGCCTCAATGCTTGAAGACATAACAATCACAAAAAACAATGCTCGGGGCAGAGAACAAATCATTCCAAAAACCAATGAACGCGAGCCAGCGCGCCAGATAATCCCTGAGAGATTCACCAGCAGAACCAAACCAGTGTATGGGAGCATCATGCCTCCAGAATATAACTCTATCACAGAGCCCAAATACCAAGAGCCATAATACAATCAGAAATCTGTAAGTTTCTTTTCAACAATCGTCGTGTTCCCGCCAGTTCCTTTCTGCTTCTTGGTGGCAATGAAGTTGCCCTTGTCCAGGTCTTCTATCTTGCGCTGGAAAGTCTTGTAGGTGTGCTTGCCCCCTTTTTTCTGGTAAATCTCGTAGAGCTCGCCAATCTTCTTGCCAGAATTCTCTTTTACAATGCTAAGCACAAAACGAGTGTCTTCCTCCAGTTCTGCGCTGTTTTTAATAGAAAAATTCTCAAGCTTGGTGATGGCTCTCTCAACATCAGAAAGAATTATTTTCTTCCTGCTCTGCTCCTCTGCAATAAGCGCAGATTCTCTCATGAGAAACAATCCTGTGCGGATATCTCTTATCTCAAATGTTTTCTTGGTAAGCCTGTTAAAAGCAGAATCCTCCCACACGCCTTCTGGAAAAGCATAACTTGCTCTCTGCTTAAGAATCTCAGCAGTCTCATGCTCATTATACTGCTTGAATTCCAGCATCTCTGCAGTGAGCCTTGACTTGATCCTACTGTCCAAGGTGACAACCCATTCCTTAAAATTAGTTATCACACAAATGCTTTTCTTATAAATATCCTCCAGGATAAAGTAAAGAAAATCATATTCCTCTGCCTTGTCAATCTCGTCAAAGATGAAAACTGCGCACTTCTTGTTAATCATGCTCGCCACTACTTTGTAAAGGTCTACTGTTTTCTTGTTCTGCACTAACCTGTAGCCGAGATGCTCGCAAATCTCCACCATCACCTTGTAAGAAGTATTGTTCTGCCAGCAATTAATATATATAGGATAAATCTCATCAGTCTGCTCTTCCAACTCCTTGACAACATGCCTTGCAGCTGCGGTCTTGCCAATTCCAGGAGGTCCGTACATCACAATGTTCCTGCCAGTCCTGTTCTGGAACAATGGCTTGATGCATTCAGCAATGAATCTCTGCTCTTTCTCTCTGAAAGGAAGAATCTTTGGCAGAAACTCAAAGTCCAAAGCCTCCTCATTCCTGATAAGGCTCTCACCATCCTTCAACATGTTATCAAACAAACCCATGCAGTAGAGAAGCTTGAAAGCTGTTTATATATTTTTTGATGGAAAAGACGAAAAAAATACGAAAAATTTGTTTACAACAAATTATTTAAACTTTGCAGTACAACAAGATTATATTATGAAGTACTCTGAGCTCGCCTCAATATATGAAGCCCTTGAAAAGACAAGCAAGAGGCTGGAAAAAACCTACATAATCTCCCAGCTTCTGAAGAAGACAAGAGAGGATGATATTGACAAGATTGTCCTGCTAATCCAGGGCAGACTATTTCCTTTGTGGGATGAGACCAAAATCGGTGTTAGTGATAGGCTGGTTATAAAAGCTATTAGTACTGCGACTGGGGCATCGCCTGAAAAGGTTGAAGATGAATGGAAGAAAATCGGAGACCTGGGCATGGTAGCAGAGAAGCTGGTGCAGAAGAAAAGCCAGGCAACCTTGTTCTCAAAAGAGCTTACTGCTGAAAAGGTTTTTGACAATCTTAGAAAGCTTCCTGAGCAGGAAGGAGCAGGCAGCGTGGACCAGAAAGTGAAGATAATTGCCGAATTATTATCCAGCGCAAAGCCCCTGGAAGCAAGATATGTTATCAGGACTGTTCTCGAGGATTTACGAGTAGGAGTAGGCACTGGCAGCATCAGGGATGCATTGGTCTGGGCTTTCTTTGACAACAAAGTAAAAATCAATTATGATGATAAAGAAAAGAAAATTAATCCTGACAACAGGGAAGAATACAAGAGGCTCGTTGAGGCTGTGCAGCATGCCTTTGACCTAAAAGCTGATTATGGAGAAGTTGCCAAGATGATAATAAAGAATGGAGAAAAATCCCTTGGCGAAATAATTGTTGAGCCAGGCACTCCTATTAATGTCATGCTCTATCAAAAAGCCAAAGACCTTGTAGATGCATTTGAGACAGTGGGCAAGCCATGTGCTTTGGAATACAAGTATGATGGCTTCAGGATGCAGCTTCACAAGAAAGGCAATGAAATAAAAATCTTTACCAGAAGGCTGGAGGAAGTGACCAAGCAGTTCCCGGAAGTAGTGGAATTTGTCAAAAAGTTTGTAAATGCAAATGAAGTAATACTTGATTCCGAAGCTGTTGGTTTTAACCCTAAGAATAACAAGTATCTTCCATTCCAAGCAATATCCCAGAGGATTAAAAGAAAATATGACATTGAAAAGATGGCGAAAGACTTCCCTGTTGAAGTCAATGTTTTTGACATCATCGTGCATAACGGGAAAACCCTGCTTAAAGAGCCCTTTATTAATAGGCGCAAAATTCTGGAGAAAATAATTACTCCTCATCCAAAGAAGCTTATCCTTGCAAAGCAGATAATAACTGACAACCTAAAAGAAGCAGAAGCTTTTTACAAGGAAGCTCTTAGCGTCGGGGAAGAAGGGGTAATGGCTAAGAACCTGCAAGGCATTTACAAGCCAGGCAGCAGAGTAGGCTACGGAGTCAAGGTCAAGCCTGTCATGGAATCCCTCGACTTAGTGATTGTGGGTGCTGAGTGGGGGACTGGCAAGAGAAGCGGTTGGCTAACCTCATATGTGCTGGCTTGCAGAAAAGGCGGGAAGTTCTTGGAGATTGGTAAGGTAGGCACGGGAATAAAAGAGTTGGAAGAACAAGGAGTATCATTTGAAGAGCTGACCCAGAAGCTCAAGCCTCTCATCATAGCAGAAGAAGGTAAGATTGTCAGGATTAAGCCAGAAGTCATTATTGAAGTCAAATATGAGGAAATCCAGAAGAGTCCTACCTATGGCAGCGGCTATGCATTAAGGTTCCCAAGATTTGTGAGACTCAGGGAGGACAAGGCTCTCAGCGACGTCTCTGAGATTGATTTTGTAGAAGAACTTTATCTCCAGCAGTTTGATGCAAAGAAATAATTGGACTATTCTTATCTTTACAAGTGATATGCTGATAATATAGGTTTCTGAAGAAAATATCATATTCTTGACCAAAGATTCCTTTCTCATAGAGTGTTCTTATGATTTGTTGGTGATTCATGTTCCTATCCTTGAAAGCGTGTAACATTAATAGCTCTGTTTTGTCAGGAGGAACCTTTCCTCCGTAAAGATTATTATCCCTTGTAATCATGGCATCATACACATCAGCCATTGCCAAAAGTAGACCATACTCTTTTGAGAGTTGCTTGTTGCTTTCAGGAAGGTTGAGCAGTGCAAGCTGCTCTTTTATCTCTTCATCAGTAGGATAAGAATCTTGTGGCTTGTGATAATGATGCCATAATATGATTGCTGCATAGAAAGGGTCTATTTTTTTCATTATCTCAACACCCAGTAGGACATGAGGCTTCATCCTTTCATGGTCCTCATCACTAAACTTCTTCTTATTTAGCAGGTAAAGTGCTATTTCAAGCTTACCAAAATCATGGCCTAATGCTGGGCATAATATGATCTGAGAGTCTCTGCCGCTATTCCTTACTATTTCTACGCTGAGAATGCCTACCCTATTGCTATGAAGGTAAGTCTCTTCATGCTTTTTTTCTAGTTCATTAAGGTAATGATTGATCATTCTCTTATGTTCTCTATTGATAGATAAACCATGAAAGTAATGTTGGGCTAGCTTCTCTAATTCTTCTTTTGATAGGTTCATAACAATTTGTAGAATGCTCCTAATTATAAATATATCATATACTTTTTCTTTCATCTTGGCTTTCACCCAGAAAAAGTCTTGCTTTTGCCCTGTTGAAATACGCATACTGTTCCAAATTTAGAACGTTGTTCCATTTTTGGAAAGATTTAAATATTAGTAATATCAATAAGCAAGAATTATGCCTTCAAAAAATATTATTGAAGATTTTGTTGACAAGAAAACTTTAGCTATCCTCAGGCTCTTCCTCTTCGAAACAACAGATAAGTTCTATCTACGGGAAATCGCGAAGAAAACAAAGGTTCCTGTGGCTACAACTTTTAGAATAGTGAGGAAGTTAAAGGAGCTTGGGCTGGTGGAAGAGAGCATCATCAGGAATATCAAGCTTTACACGCTAAGCAAGAACAAAAATTCCCAGCTACTAGCTTCCCTGTTTGAGGAAAAGAAGACGGTATTGGAAGAGTTTGTTGAGGCAATTGCCAAGCTTGCAGGAGTGCAGATGATAATCATGCATGGAGAAGCAACTAACGACAAGGCGAATATAATCATCATAGGAACTGGTGTTGACCATAAAATAGCCAAGGATAAAGTTGGTGAGATAAAGGAGAAGTACAATTTCAACATTATTGAGCTAGTTCTGGAACCCGCCCAATTTAACCAGATGTCTAGTATGGGACTATTCCCAAGCAAGAAGATCATTCTGTGGGAAGCTTCGACGACAAAACCCTAAAAAGGCTCTTATTATATGTGGAATATATATTTTACAGAACAGAAATATTTAAATATAACTTAACACTTAAAGAGTTTACTCAAAAACAATTGGTTGTTGGCTTTAACCAAAAGTTTTAATTATGATTTGAGTCGTAAAGACGGAAAAAATCAGTTTTGGCGAACTGAACCGGCTTTTTATTGTGTATGGCTTCTAGTAGTGGAGAGAGATACCCACATTTATAAAGATTTTGACGTTCAAAAATATATCTTACAAGATATATTTCCAAGTCAAAATAAAAAACAAAAAAACCACAAAAATAAGGGGGTAAAGGAAAATGGACTTCGTCGTGAACAACGCAATGAAACAAAAGACTAACAACTATGAAGAGATGGATGTAAAGCAAGCCAACATTAAGGTTCTTGGCTGCGGAGGAGCTGGTAATAACATGGTCAACTGGCTCTACAAGAAAGGAATCAAAGGAGCAGAGATCATAGCATGCAACACAGACCAACAGCACCTGAACATGATCGAAGCTGACAGGAAGTTCCTGATCGGCAAAGACGTGACCAGAGGCCTAGGTTGTGGAGGATTCCCGGAGAGAGGTGCAGAAGCAGCGCAGGAGAGCATTAACCTGATAAAGGATGCTCTGAGAGAGGCAGACATGGCCTTTGTATGCGCTGGAATGGGAGGCGGAACAGGAACCGGAGCAGCGCCAATAGTAGCCCAGGTCGCAAAAGACATTGGAGCTATTGTTATAGGCACAGTCACCATGCCATTCAAAATTGAAAGGGCAAGGGTAGACAAAGCAGAGTTCGGACTGCAACAGCTCAGAAAAGCCTCAGACACAGTCATAGTCATCGACAACAACAGGCTAGTCCAGATTGCAGGCAACTTGCCAGTGCAGCAAGCATTCGCAGTAGCCAACGAGCTGATAGCCACAATGATAAAAGGAATTGTAGAAACAATCGCAGTTCCAAGCCTAGTTAACCTAGACTACGCTGACGTTAAGGCAATCATGACAGAAGGAGGAGTCGCAAGCATTGGAGTAGGAGCAAGCGACACCAACAACAGGGTAGAGGAAGCAGTGCAGGGAGCACTCAGCAACCCATTGCTTGACATCAGCTATGAAGGAGCAACAGGAGCCATTATTCATGTGAGCGGCGGCCCAGACATGACACTAGATGAGATCAATAGGGTCGGTGAGCTAGTAACCCAGAGCATGGACGACGACGCAAACGTCATCTGGGGAGCCAGAGTCACAGAGGATATGAAGGGCAAGATAACAGTGATGACCATCATCACAGGAGTCAAAAGCCCATGGATCCTTGGAAAGCTGAACTCAAAGCAGCAGGTTGAAGCTAGGCAACAGTTATCTGATGAGCTGGGCATAGAAATCTTCAACTAAGAAAAAAGGGAGTAAGTCATTACCCCCAATTTTTTTATTTTTTATTATATTATTTACTTATCATATTAATAACTCATTTCAAAAAATTCACGGTCAGTTTTTACTGAGTTCTGGCCTTCACCCTTTGCATCACCCCCCAAAACCGATTCAATGGTGAAGGCTGCTATTCCTACATGCGACAGCGATATAGAAAGCGATTATAATCGATGGTAGCCATATTCTTTTTTTATTGCTTTTACTTCCTTATTGAATTTTTTACTGTAAGAATCTGAGTAGATGGTGATGGTCATCTGGCCTAATTCTATCCAGGTTTCTTTCCTTATCTTATGGTATGGAAAAAGGTCGATGATGGTTGCCAGTTTATCAGCCTTATTTCTGTATAGGCGCATTGAAACCTGATTTGACCTGGTAACCAGGCTGAACTTTCGTTCTAGAATCATATCTTCCAAACGCTTCTTTATTTTTTTTCTGTCCTGTTTCTTATATACAATTTGATTTAGTAATACCATCACCATTACGGAATAGTGCCATTTTTTTAAAGGTTTCGGTTATGAATATCAGGGAGAAAATATTTTATTTTGTCTCATCATGCGAGGCATTTGCCGCGCTTTGTGTCATTACATAAAAAAAACCAGTTGTTTCCGCCCACAGGCGCCGCGCGCGAAACTTGACTTTTAAGAATATTTTGTATGGGACTAAGCGAACGTAGTGAGCGTATGTCGCATTTTTTGATAAACCTTTGAGTTAAAGGTTTTTTTCAAAATATTTATAAACTGTGAGTATTATTTCAAGGCTGGGATGGTGAGTAAGAAGAAGTCAACTGGTAAAGTTAAGTATAAGTCTTTTAATAATCATAATTCTCAGATGTTTGAGAAGCAGTTGAAGGATTTGTCAGAGCATGAGCTGAAGGAGCTGTTGCTGATTAACATGTACAAGATGGCTTTGATAAGGGCTCAGCTTGAGACTGTGACTAATATTTTAATAAAGCACAAATTGGCTTCTCTTGACGAGGTATGGAAGGATACTAACGAGAACTTTAAGAATAGCGTATAATTACCAAGCTTAATATTTTTTTATTTTTAATATTTACTGATTAAAAAAGAGGCGGGATTGTGGTTAGAGTTGCGATCAATGGTTCTCAAAAATCAAATATTTTTGGAACCCTAATAGCCAATCACTTCTTTTTTAAGAGGATAAATGAGGTGAGATGATGGTAAGAGTGGCTATTAATGGTTTTGGAAGAATAGGAAGAATGGTTTTCTATGCAGGCTTTAATGATCCTGCAATTGACTGGGTGGCTTTCAATGACTTGACAGACACCAAGACTTTGGCTCACCTGCTCAAGTATGATTCTGTGCATGGCAGGTTTCCTGGAGAAGTAGGCTATAATAATGACGGACTCTTTGTCAACGGCAAGTTTATCAGAGTGCTGGCTGAGAAAGAGCCTGAGAAGCTGCCTTGGGGAGCTATGAATGTTGATGTTGTTGTTGAGAGCACAGGCTTGTTCACAGAGAGAGCAGGTGCTGAGAAGCATTTGAAGGCTGGTGCTAAGAAAGTGTTGATAAGCGCCCCTGCAAAAGGAGTTGACATCACCTTGGTCAAGGGTGTTAATGAGCATTTGTATGACAAGGCGAAGCACAACATCATAAGCAATGCAAGCTGCACAACTAACTGCTTGGCTCCAATTGTTAAGGTGCTGAATGATAATTTTGGAGTGGTGCACGGCTTCATGAACACAACCCACGCTTACACAGCTGACCAAAGATTAGTGGATGCGCCCCACAAGGACTTGAGGAGGGCGAGGAGCGCTGCAGTCTCCATAATTCCGACGACAACCGGAGCTGCCAAGACAGTCGCAGAAGTCATTCCTGACCTCAAGGGCAAGCTTGATGGCATCTCATTAAGGGTTCCTGTTCCTGACGGCTCAATTGTTGATTTCACCTGTGAATTGAAGAAAGACACCTCCATAGAAGAGATTAATAACTTGTTCAGGAATGTTGCAAACTTCCACATGAAGGGGGTGCTTGAGTACACAGAAGAGCCAATAGTTTCAGTAGACATAGTCAATAATCCTGCCTCCTGCATCTTTGACGCCCAGTGCACCAATGTTATTGACAACAGGTTTGTCAAAGTAATAGGATGGTATGACAACGAGTGGGGTTATAGCTGTCGAATGGTAGATATTATCAAAATCCTTTTGTGATTTTGAGAACTCAAAAATCAAGCGAGTGATTTTTGTTGTAATTAAAATATTGTTATGAAAGGTTGTGCGATAATTTTTTATATGCAAAAGCTTAGGTGAGTGTGGAGGAATATTATTGGGAGTGTTATCATGGTTGTTTATGAGTCCTTAGCCTTAGAGGTAAGGTTTGTAATAGGTTTCGTGTTCTGCTTCATATCAGGCTTCTTGATAGGCTATGAGCGAGGATCAATGGCTAAGCCTGCAGGTGTCAGGACTCACACACTGGTCTGCCTTGGAGCAATGCTCTTCACTTTGATGTCAAGTGTTATTGAGCCTAATGATACGAGCAGGATTGCTGCAAATATTGTTATGGGCATAGGATTTCTGGGCGCAGGGATTATTATGCACCACAAAGGCTCTGTTTACGGAGTCACCACAGCAGCCACCATTTGGATGTCTGCAGCCATTGGCATGACCATAGGTTTTGGATGGTACTTGGTGAGTGTCATAGCAACTCTTCTGACTTTTGTAGTCCTTAGGATGCCTCACTTCGGAGAGCACGGCCCGCCCAAGGGATGAGTAAAGTAATTTTTCCTTTCTAAACTTTATGCTCTCTTTGATGATATTTTTCCGTAACTTTTTTAAAGAACAAATTCCTTGAATTGGTTTCATGAGAACCTTGAATAATTTTGACTTTAAGGACAAGCGCGTCCTGTTGAGAGCAGACTTGGATGTTCCTCTGGATGATAGCGGTGAAGTCAAGGATGATTTCCGCCTGAAACTGGCAGTGCCAACAATTAAGTTTCTTCTCAAGAAGAAGGCTAAGCAGATTATTATCATGGGTCATCTTGACAGCCCTGATGGCAAAGTTGTTGACAAGCTGAAGATGGACAAGGTTGCTCTTAGGCTCATGAAGCTTCTGGGTAGGAATGTTTACAAGACCAGGGATTGTGTTGGCATAAAGCTTTTGCCTGACGAGAAAATAATTCTTTTGGAAAACCTGAGGTTTCATGCTGAAGAGGAGAAGAATGATGATGAGTTCGCCAAGAAGCTGGCAGGCTATGCTGACATTTATGTGAACAATGCATTTGCTACTTGCCATCGCGCCCATGCGAGTATGCACGCCATCACCAAGTACCTGCCTGGCTGTGTTGGGTTGCAGGTTGAGAAGGAGTTGGCAAGCCTTGACATCAAGAAAATGCCTAAGCCAATAGTTGCATTGCTGGGTGGTGCTAAGCTTAAGACCAAGATTCCATTAATACAAAAAATGCTTATCCAGGCTGACAAGGTTTTGCTGGGCGGAGCAATGATTTTTACTTTTTACTCTGCAGAAAAGCTTGAGATTGGCATGAGCATGTGCGATAATGATTATCTTGACAATGCGCGCATAATGCTGAACAATGAAAAGCTCATACTGCCAAAGGACATTGTGGTTGCTAATTCCAGCTTGGAGACAGGCATAAGGACTGTTAATTACAAGGTGATACCTAAGGATGTTATTGGCTTGGACCTGGGAGAGCAGACAATTGCAGACTTCAAGGATGAATTGGGCAAGGCAGCGACCATCATATGGAATGGTCCATTGGGTTATTATGAGAAGAAGCCTTTTGACAAATCAACTGTTGAGGTTGCGAAGATTATTGGTGAGCTGAATTGCAATAAGATAGTTGGCGGTGGAGACACTGCTGACGTCATTCATAATTTGGGTTTGGACAAGAAGTTCACTTTCATCAGCTCTGGCGGAGGAGCTGCTCTTGAATTATTGTCAGGCAAGGAATTAGTTGCTATTACTGCTCTTGAGCAGCAGAACATCTGATTGAAAAGATTGAATAAATAGATTTAAGAATTAAAAAAATTTTTAGAATTTTTATTTGCCAATCTTTTATTTCTCGCTGGGCTGAAGCCTCTTCACTGTTATGGGCAGTACTCCCTGGTCAAATTCAAGCTTGGCTATTTCTATTGGATTGTATTTCAGCTCTTCGAGTTGTTTTGGCGTGAGCTTTACGAGAAAAGGAGCGCCCATGCTTATCTGCAATGCACGCGAGCCTATCAGCCTTGCCTTCTCGTACTTGGTGTACTCGTCGTCTTTCAGAGCTTCAATCTCTAATGTCATTTTAAGGCCTCCTTGAGCTTTTTCCTTATCTCATGACTCTTCTTGATTGCGAGTTCTATCATCTCATTTATATCTTTTGTGGTCAGGCTTGCATTCCCTCCTTTCTGCATGGCGCAGAGAGTGTCGTCATCAAGCACGCTCACAGTAAGCCTTGCATCCAGCACATCCTCTTCTGCGTCTGTCGGGTCAATGATTAGGTTGTCGCCTATCTTTAGCACTGTTACTGGTATGGGCATGCTGACTACTGGCAGCGGCTCGTCTGTCCTCTTGCCAATGACTACTTTGTCATTCTTAATCTCCAGCATCTTGGCGTCCTTGAGTGCTGCCAGTGCTGCTAATCCGCCAATATCTATAAGGTTGCCATCATAATTAATAGGCATGACGTCGATGAGCACAGTCCAGACCAGTTCTCCTTTTCTTATGCATAGCTTCTTGGTATCAATGGCTTTTCCTTCCCTGATGCCCCTGTCAATCACTCTTGCAATCTCTATTGAGTCAATCCTTGGCGGCCCGCTCTCAAATGCGGGGTTTGATAATGGCAGTAGTTCTGTTCCTACCATCATCACTCCGTCTTCCTGGGAGTCAGGGTATGGCTCTCCAACTTCAAGCTTTATGCCAGCAATCACCTGAGTGTCTCCGCACTTGACCATTGCGCTGCCCTCTGCAGTTGCGACTATTCCGGTTTGTATCTCTATATTCCTGTACTCTTCTTTCTTTCTGCCGTCCAGTCGTATGCCTTGCTTTAGCGTCTCATTAACATGAGCTTTTAATTCTTCATTCATCTTGATTCACCTTGTTAATATATTTTTTATATTATTATTTTATTATTAATATCTTATTTATTATTTTTTCTTTTCTTTGCTGCTTTCCTTTTCTTATTCGCTCCTGTATTTTTCTTTCAGGGCCTTTCTTTGAATCTCTGCAATGTTCTTAAGAACAGGCTTAACTTTATCAATGGATTTGAGCAGCTCTTCCCTTGTTGCTTTTCCGTCCATCTGCAGGAGTGTGATTTCTTCTGTGCTAGGAACCATTGCAATTGGAATGTCCGCGACATCCATTTCATCGATGTGCTCTTCCTCGCCGTCCAGGTCAACCACTGATTGGTGGTCGATTATGCCTGCGCTCACAGCAGCTACCATGTCCTTCATGGTGATGCCTGCGTCTGCAAGGGCTATTGAGGCTGCGCATATGCCTGCGCACCTTGAGCCTGCATCTGTTTCTATCAGCTCAATGAAAACGTCAACAACAGCATTGGGATAATCCTCGAGGTTAACAACTGGCTGCAAAGCTTTTTCTGTCACCATGCTAATCTCCTTGCTTCTTCTGCTGGGGCCAGGCCTAATCCTTTCTGTCCCGCTGAAAGGCATCATGTTGTAGTTGCATCTCAGTATTCCTGTCTTTGGATTCTGCATGTGCCTTGGGTTTAATTCCCTCGGCCCGTAAACAGCTGCAAAAGCTGTGGTTTTTCCAATCCTGAAATAAGCGCTTCCGTCAGCCTTCTTGATAACTCCTGCCTTGGCCTCGATGGGCCTGGTCTCTTCCATTCCTCGGTTGTCAAGCCTTTTTGTATATTTTGTCATAATAATCAATCCTCTTAGTATTGTCTATAGTCTATTATATAATCTATCATTCTATTCTTTCCTCTCATATCTTCGGTATTCTCTGGGCGGTCCTCTGCTCCTATACTCCCTGTGCTCATACCTTCTCTCGCCGTGCCTTTCATAGCTTCTTTCATCGCGGTGCTCTTCATGCTCATGATGCTCTTCTTCTATTGCAAATTCATTGTCAGGCCCGGAGTCAGCAGGAATCTCAATCTCAACTGTTTTTCCAGTTGCCTTCTCCAAAAATTCCTTGATTTTGTCTGTGAGCCCGCTGATATGGGATTTCTCCTCTATCATTTTGATGGCGTTGACTGCTATCAGCTCAGATTCTGGAGTGCCGCTAATCCAGGCTACTCCGTTCTGTCCAACCACTACTCTGCAATCAGTTGCCTTCTTGATCATTGATACCATTGAGCCTTTCTTGCCAATAATCCTTGGCACTTTATGAGTGTTCACAAAGAGTATTCTTCCGCCCTTAAGCTTTTGCAGGCCAGGTCCTTTGCAAGTCACGTCGACCAGGTTCTGGCTTGTTACATTGGTAATCTTGGCCAGGATGTTGTCGTCAAGCTCAAAATACTTGGTCAGGTCTGCTCCCTTTGCAATGTAGCTGAAGGTTGCGTCCTTGAGGGGAAGCACTGCAGAGTAAGGGCTGTTGATTTCCAGTCTCCAGCCGCTCATCAGTATGTCAATGACTTTCCCAATCACCACATCATACTTCTTGGGCAGGTATCGCCCAGCTAATGGCAGGGTCTTCAAAACCTTGCCGTCTATCACTAACAATCCCAGGCGGTTGGCTATTACATTTTCATTCAGCCTGTAAGTTCCGCTGCCAGGCAGATAGCTCATGCCTGTGGCAAGCACTTCGCCAGGGACAACTACTTCCTTGTCTTTCACTAACAAATTTTCTTCTGTCATATTCTTTGTCACCTTTATTCTTGAAACATTATTTTTGTTTTAATTTTGTTTTTTCTCGTCGGCCACGCAGTGCCTATAATTTTAGTTTAGTTTTTCTTGTTTTGGTTTTGTTTATTTTGTTTTAATTATATTTTTTATCTTAAACTTTTTTTTAGGCGCCTCAAGCCGGCGGGGCTTAAACTATTATTTTTTTCTTTTACCTCTTCTTTGTTTGTTCAACACTAATCTCAATATCTCCGTGGGTCTTGCTCTTCAGCTCATCCATTAAGCCAGCAACCAGGCCTGGAGCAATTTCTGCTTTGCACGACCATGAGCCGTCGCTAAGCCAGGCTTCTTCAACAATCTTTGCGCTGTGAGCTACTGTGCCGTAGAGCTTGGCAGCGTTAGCAGCAGGAATCCTGATGTTGAGTATTTTTTTCTCAAAGCTGATGTGCAGCACTGGCTTGAGCTTGGCAACCATCTCGTCCATCTGGGCGTCCACCTTCCTGAAAACATCCAGGTGGATTTTGGCCTCGTTAAGGGCGTTGTTAATCCTGGTGGCTGTCAATGGCGCGCCTGTGCTTCCGTCAATTCCGTTCTTCAGAAGGATTTCAATAAACTGCTTCCTGGCCTCATTCCTGAGCTTGTCCCTGTAATCGTCATTGATTTGGACGCTTCCTTCCTTGATTATTTTCTCAGCGATTTGCAGCACGTCATCAGTCTTGAAAGCTTCCCTGAGCTTCTCCTCGTTGGCAGCTATTCCTCGGAGTGCTTCTGTGAATATTCTTTCTGCCTTGAGTGCTTCCCTGATATCTCCTTCGCCGTGCCTGAACTTGATGGCTTTCTCAGGCTCAATCACAACCTCAAAGTTCTCTCCGTGAGTCTTGAGCTTTGCAACGCTCAAGCTTATTTTTTCCTGGTCAAAAGTCTGAGATTTTCCCATGCCTGCGCCCATGCATCATCACCTTGTTTATTGGATAATCATTTTTGTTCTGTCTTTGTAATTTCCTTTGCCCTTATCATTTCTGTTCTTAGATCAGCTTCTTGATTTTTTCCCTGTCAACCTTTCTCATAATCTTATCTTTCTCGTCGATGTAGGCAGCGTCAATCCTGTCAGCGTTGAAGTTCTCAGTCAACACTTTCTTGAGGGCTTTCATGCAAAGCTTTAATCCTTCCTCAATTGTCATGGAATCCTTGTACTCTTTGTAAAGCATTTCCTCGATGTCAGGCTCTCCCTCGCCAATAACAGTTGCCTTGTATTGGTAAAAGATTCCTGTAGGGTCGGTCTCAAAGAGCTTCTTCCCGCCCTCATCAATTCCTGCTATTAATAGTGATACTCCGAAAGGCCTTAAGCCTCCTGACTGGGTGCACATCTGCTTCAGGTCGCATATGTTCTTGACAATGGTTACTACGTCAACAGGAGTGTCATAGGTTAATGTGTGCTGCTGAGCCTTTACCTGGCCTTGCTCCACCAGGACTCTTGCATCGCTGAGAATTCCAGCTGCAGTCGCCATGATGTGGTCATCAATCTTGAAAATCTTCTCAACAGCTTCTGGTATCACAAGCTTGTCCACAATCCTCTTGTCAGTCACCAGCAATACTCCGTCCTTGCACACCATTCCAATGGCTGTGTTTCCCAGCCTCACAGTCTTCTTGGCGTACTCAACCTGGAGCAGCCTTCCGTCTGGACTGAACATTGTAATTGCCCTGTCATAACCCATCATTTGGTGTTGTATTGGTTGCATTTTTATCTTCTCCCGCCCAAAGGGCGCCCTATTTTTTTAGTTTAATTTTTTTATAAATGTGATACTTGTTTATTATTCTAATTTATCTTTTAACTTACTTATCATACCGCTGACCCTTAAGGTTCTTATCAGGACGTCTTGGTTGTTTAAATTTTTAATCATTGCAAAGCAGCTTCTTAATTGGTCCATGAACTTTCTGTTCACCCTTAGTATGCCTCTCTGCTTCTCAGGATTATACTTCATGCTCTTAAGATTAGCTTTTGGAGCCATGAATACGCCCAGCAACGACTGCGCCTTTTCTACCAATGCCCTGTCAGCATCCCTTCTTAAGGGCTGTTGGCTGACCATTACATAGGCAACGTAGCGCTCCTTGTCGCGCATGCTAGGCTTTATCCTCTTAACAACAGCATTAACCTTAGCATTCCTTGCATTACCAGGGTTGTTCATGTCTGCTAACCCCTCTATGTTGACCGTCGGAGAAAAAAAGCACTTGATTGTACTTTGTTCGTACTTGACTAATCCTTCAAAAACGGTCAGTTTCTCGCGCTCTTTTCTCTCTCCAAAGACGAAAGAAATATTATTCATTTAAAAAGATTATGATTTTTTGAATTAAAAAGCCAAGATAAAATTATAATAAAGCAAAGGAAAAATTATTTTTGTCTATCAATGCCAAAAAGATGCAAGGTTTTTTTGTACATGTTATGATCGATAAAGAACATAAAGCCGTTGTCCAATTCTAGCCAGCCCTTGTAACTATCGCAGAATTTTTCACCGTTAACAGATTCTCTAAAATGAGATAGCTCTTTCAGTCTTAGTTTGTCCTGATATAAGCTTTGTATGATGCTTTCAACATCTTTCTCAGTTCCGCTTTCGCAAAGGTACATGGTATTTTTTGGCAGCGAAACTATGCCTGTTTTTGCTTTGCCTTGAGAGCTATAATGGGCGATTTTGTTTAATGCATTTGGAACAGCGCCCCATTCAAACTCAGCAGAGCCCATGTAATCAAAATTCCAGATTTGATTTATCAGTTTGTTAACTTCTTTTGAAAGCCCGCCATTTATTAATCCGCCTCCAAATGAGAAAGGATTTCCACTCGGATTAATTGGGTCTCTCAATCTTTGTATCAAGTATGTTTGTTCCATTGAGCATCACCACCAGATGATTTTTGTGTGAATCAGAGAAGTCAGGTTCCATATTTAAATTTATCTAAGATGACTTCTATCAAGTAGATGCAAATTAAAGAATTTTATTTTTACTTCATCATTCCAACAATCTTGTCGCGCATGGCTTCCATTTTTTCTTTGGTCTTGGCTTCCACCCTGAGCCTTACCAATGGCTCTGTGTTGCTCTTGCGCACGCTCAGCCACCAGCTAGGATAGCTGATGTACACTCCATCCATCTCGACGCTTTTTCCGTCGCTAAAAGCCTGCCTTATCCTGTCAAGCACTGCGTCAGGGTCTGCTACTTTTGTGTTAATCTCAGGGCTCTGGTAATATTTTAGCAGCGGCTTGGCAAGTTCTGAAAGCTTTTTCTTGCTTTTCTGCAGAACCTTGAGCAGCTTTAGCGCAGCATACAATCCGTCATCAATGCAGTAGTGGTCCTTGAACATTATATGGCCTGCCAGCTCTCCGCCAAACACTCCTCCTTCCTTGACCAGCTTTTCCTTGGTGAAAGGATTACCAACTCGCATCATTATGGCTTCGCCTTTTTTCTTTTTCACAGTCTCCGGGAGAATCCTGCTCGACCTTAAGTCAAAGTAAACTCTTTTGTCGTCCTTGCCTTTCAGCTCAGAGGGCACGAGCAAAGCCATTATTATGTCAGGTGACACTACCTTGCCTGTCTCATCTATCAGGAAGCTCCTGTCTGCGTCTCCGTCAAAGGCAATTCCTGCATTAGCTTTCATCATAACAACTTTCTTTTTCAGCTCTTCAAGGTTTTTTTCTTCTGCAGGATTAGCATAGTGGTTTGGGAAGCTTCCGTCAGGCTCTTCGTACAATGGCACAACTTTGACTCCGAGTTTTTCCAGCACTGGCTTTGCAGTCACGCTTCCCATGCCGTTGCCATAATCAACCACAACAGTTAAGCCTTTGAGGCTTACAAATTTCTCTATCATCTCAGCAACATACTCATCAATGATGTCCAGAGGTTCAACCCTGCCTTTTTCATTTTGCACAGCGCCAATAATATCAGAGTTCTGCACCAGCCTCTTTATTTCATCCATTCCTCCTGGGCTCGAGAGCTGCAGGCAGGGCTGCTGAATGAGCTTGAAAGCATTGTATTCAGGAGGATTGTGGGAGGCGCTTATCATTATTCCTCCTGGAAAATTCTTCTTGGCAACAGTATAGCTGACCAACGGAGTCGGGCACATGCCTATGTCTATCACGGTAACTCCAACATCAACAAGAGCCTTGGCAATTGCTTTTTGCAATGAAGGAGACGAAGCCCTGCAATCCCTGCCAACCACTAATTTGTCAGCCTTGAGGTAGAATGATAATGCTTTTGCAGTAGCAGCTGCTGTTTCTTCATTAATCTCAGAAGGATACACTCCTCTCACATCATAAGCCTTGAATGCTAATATGTTAATAGCCATGAACTCACCTGTTAAAGCCTCTCCGGCGTTTGAGGAGCTCTTAATTTCAAAGCTCGTTATTATTTTTTATTGCTCTCAATCGGCGAGGGCCTCTTATTGATTGATAAATAGTATTATTTTATTAAAGTTTGCTTTATTAGGTTTTTCTTTATAGCTTTTTCCCAGCCTTATCAGCTCTTCCTTGTCAACAATTATGCCTTTCATTTCAAGCGTTGGCTTGCTCCTTGCTATGTACTGCAGGAACTGTGTCACGTTCTTGGGCTTTTTGCTTTCCTTGCACCGCTCAAAGTCAATCATGATTGCCTTGTTGTCAGAAGTCACAAGTATGTCCTTGTAAGGATTGGTCAGTTCTTTCTTATCAATACCCAGTTCATCCATCTCTCTGCACTGCTCAAGGACTTGCTTAATCACCGAAATAATTTTTTTCTTGTCAGCTTCCTGCTCAAAAAAATCAGAAATTCTTACTCCGTCAACAAATTCTCGGTAAAGCTTGCCTGCACTGTACTTTATGAATTTTGGGCCAATATTTTTCTTGTTCAGAAGCTTCAAGTATTCGGACTCGTTCTTCAGGGTATCAACTGCGCTGCGTGGATTCTTCTCCTTGATGCAGACTTCTCTGTCCCTGTAAACAATTCCCCGTTTCCCTCTTGCAATGATTTCCATTTTCTGAATAGTTCACTTCTTGCTTGCTTTTTTTTCTTTTTGCTTTATTTTCTTGTTCTTCTCTTTTTTCTTTGCGCTGCTTGCTTTCCTGGCAATCCTGTAGACATATAATTCCTCGAAAAAATCCAGGCTTTTCTTCTCCAATAGCTCATAATCATAATCTTCATTATTAATAATATCATCCACTTTCTTTTTGCCTGTCCTGTTGCTGAAGACCATGAGTATGAAGCCGCCAGGGCTGAGGTAATGCTTTGCTTCGTTCAAGAACATTTCAATGAGCTCATAGCCGTGAATCCCTCCGTCAAGGGCTGAGTCCTTGTCATGCTCATCAGATGGGAGATAAGGAGGATTGAAGACTATGGTGTCAAACTTCCCTTCTACATTAGAGAAAAGGTTGGACTGGAAAGCTTTTAGCTTCTCAATGTTCTGGTTGTTAAGCTGCTCCACTGCCTGGTCGTCAATGTCAACAGCTATTACTTCCTCAACGCCTTGGTTGTACACTGCGCCTTTTGCCAGCACTCCACTGCCAGTTCCCATGTCCAGCACTCTGCCATGGGCCAGCTTCTTTACATGCTCCAGTAATAGATATGAGTCTTCTTCTGGTTCATAAGCCATTTTCAAGATTTATGATTATGTTTTCTTTTAAGTATTTTTCTCTAAGTGTTTTTTCTTCTGCGCTTTACTCTTCAGTTCATTGGATTTAGCCAAGTTACTACCTAACTTAAGCTTTTGCAACTGATTTTGTCCTAACTAGGTAATGAAAAAAATATTGTGATGTAATCTATATGTTTTCTGCAACAAATACTTATAAAGGATTAAGACAAAGAAGAATGTTATAATAATCTCAATAGTCGAGAAAGTAAGCGGGGTGTGATGATGGATGAAAATGAAGTTCTTAATAAAAAAAATGATGATGGTCAGCAATTAGAAACAGTTCTTGTCCAGCAAAATCCAGAACAAGCAGTAGCTCAAGATGTAACTCAAAGCGCAGAAGCTGCTCCCGAAACAAAAAAAGTAATTCCCAAGGTTCTGGAGGAAAGGCTCCTCATCACGCCAGAGCACAGGAAGATTCTTAATGCAGTAGACTCGCTCTCGCCAGTTGACCTTGGCTGGATTTACCTTCCAGGCAATGCACTTGACAGGTTCGTTCCATCTGAAGGAATGATTGCGCAGGAAATAGGCATGGACTCGCAGCAGGTTCTTAATGGCATTCAAGAGATAAAAAAGATATGGAAGATACCTAATGATTTGCCTACAAATAATGGCAGGCTTTCACCAATGGATGCGTTGATTCATGCTCTCACCATTCAGCACAGGCTGAGATGGGACCCTGAAATTAATGATTACCGAATTCCCAGGTGGCATGTCCTGAACGGAGAGCTGGGAACTGGAAAGCTGTACACCAACAATGATGCTTTTATCGGAGAGAGAATCTTTAGGAATGCCCTGGGAATAAACGAGATGCTGAACGACTATCAAATCCAGGGAGGAATAATGCCTGACATGATAAAAATGTATGGCAAGAGAAAGAACCAGAGAGCCTTGCTTACAGGACTGAACAAGACAGGAAAACTGCCCAGCGCTTCTGAACTGGAGAGGATAAAGAAGCAGCTTGAACTGGCTCATGGCAAGTCTCTGGATGAGAAACAGATAAGCAATCTGAGAAAATTTGTTGTTAACACCATTGACACAATGGAAGAGGCTGCAAGGAGCGTGGCTCACGAGCTGGTGCCTCTTGTAAAAGACATACCTTCGTACGTGCCGATTCATATGTACTGCAGCTTCAATGATGATTCTAACATGAGCGAGATTGAAGACACTCTCATAGCTGCCATGATTAAACTTCATTCAAAAGCAAAAGAAGCACAGAGTAAGCTGCCTAAGTTAAGAAAAGATGTTTCAGCCTACAAGCTAAGGCTTGCAAAGTCATTAGTATCTGTAGGCGTAGCTGATTATCTGCTGGATGCAATTTCTGATATTCAGGATGAACAAGGAGCAAATGGTGCAGCGAAAGGCACAGAGAAAAAAACCAAATTCACAGGCAAGGCATTGAGGGATAAACTGAAAGAATTGGTTGATGACGAAACAAATGGCAAGCCTGCCCTTAAGAGGCTGAGCACCAGCTTGAAGAAGAAATATTTCAAGCAAATGGAAAGAGAAGATGAGGATGGTTTTGCAAGAGCATGGGATGATGCAAAAGCAAGATATACTGCTTCTGTTTTGAGCAATGTTTCTGACTTGGAATTAAGGAGACGAACAGATGGAGTTAACAAAGAATCTCTGGAGGAAAAACTAGAAAGCGCAGAAGATGATATTGATGAGCTGTCTAAATATGAGGATGCAATAACCACGGAATTACAAGAAGGCCATGCATGGTTCACCAAGAAGACAGCAATCAAGCCAACCGAGGCAAAAGCTAACCTGATGATTGAGAAGATGCAGTACACTGCATTGTACCAGGAGATACTAATACCTCATCTCAAAGAGCTGGTCGGCAGGGAGCTTAACATCAACCTGCACACTGACAGGGAGAAATCTGTTTTTATAAAAGACCCGACTGCTTTGCTCGGAATGAATAGCTATCCAAACAATAAGCTTTATGGCACCATATTCTATTCAATACCCCGAGTCAATAGGCAGCGCTCAAATGAACCATTGCTCGACAGCCTGGCAGAAGCAGAGAAGAAGCACGAAGGAGCAATAAAGACCATGCTGAAGAAAAAAATGCCAAAGCCCAAGACCGTTGAGCAGTTTGACAAAAGGCACAGCGCAGCATTTGCAAATGTGGTGATGACCAGCTGGGGAGCAGATGGCTACAGGCTGCAGCCTAAGTTTGTTGTTGCGCCCACAGAAGTGAGAGGAGAATTCCAACTCAACCCAGAGACTGTGTGGTATTTGAAGCTTCCAACAAGGCATGATGCTACTGAATTGGCTGAGCTGCACCACAAAGGCAACACAGGAACCTGGGAAATTAAAAGGCTTGACAAAGGAGGGCCGACAGCAGGCAATGTTATCATGAAAGTTAATCCTGACCAAAGCCAGGAATGGACGTTTGTAGACGATATATACTATGCAAGCCTTGCAACCAAGTATGGAGCAAAGATTTCTGCATTGGAAAATAATATTGCAAAAGCAAGGATTGAAGGGGATAAAAAGCCATTCAGGGAAGAGCTTGAAAAAATCTATGCAGAAATAAGGCCTGAGATAAACTATATCATGCTTGCAAATGACCTGCACCTGGGATCCTTCAACCTTCAGGGAAGGCCGACCAATATTGATTACATAAGAGCGTCACAAATAGTGGCACTCCAGGACCTTGGAATAGACCCGAAAGTTGGCCCCTTGAAGATGTTCCAGCAGACAGAAGCATTGCATGGCAGGATGCGGATAAGGTCTCACGGCTATGACTCAACAATGGAAGGGCAGGAACACGATCCGTTAACTTCGAAAATAAAGATTGATGCTCTGCGAAAAAAGCTGAAAGACCAGGGCATGAACGAAAGGAAGATACTCGAGCACATAATGGCTTATGCAGATGAGCAGAATAGTTCAAGGTCTGTTTTCAGGCCTCAGGACCAGAAGGAAATGTACAAGCTATTTCAGCAGCCGCTCCTTATCGAATTAATGGATAATGGAGGACAGGTTGCAGTAGGCGACGGTAATCATTGGACGCAATCAATGGGCACTGATGAAGCAGGGGAAATAAGGAGCATGTTTGACCTAAGGTATGTTTACACAGACAAGCTTATCTGCTCTGACACTGGCTATGGCCAGTCTTACAGCTATGACAGAATAATCCTTCCAGGAACAAAGCCTGACGTGGAATTGAGAGCATTGGTTACCCACAAGATGTGGCATGGAAGAACAGAAATAAGCTCGCTTGCAGACCAAGCCATTGGCCACAAGGAAGATGTCTTCCTCTATATTACAGCTGACAGGCATCACCCTGGTGTTGTTGCTGAGAAGGATGTTTACGTTGTCCTTGACGTTGGAAAGCAATCGACCATGGCTCATGTTTCCACGATTGGAAAATGCAGCTCTGTGAGAGGAACCATGGCAGTTGGCTATGGCTCGCGCGGAGAGCTAATGCTGCCCGTGAGGTTCTGGCTCGACCCAATAGTTGAAACCGTGATTGGCTGGTCAGAGAGACGCAAAATCCTAAAGACCAATTGGGACAGCGCAAAGTCAGAGATGAAAAACTACTTTACGCAGCACAAGTACTAAAATTTTTTAAATTTTTTTATTCTTCTTTATTTTTCTTTTTTATCAAAAATCAAAGAATACCTCTTCATTTATGTTGATGTTTTGCCTTGCTTCTTTGATTTTTGGAAATACTTCGGCCTTCAGGCCGAAGATATTTATTATCTCTTCAATATCCTGGCTTTAATAGAATGCGAGAATATATAGAGACTATATAATTAGTCTATTTCCTCTTCAGCTTCCTTAACAAGCTTTTTCATAGTATTCTCAATATATTTTTGCCTCGAAATTCCTGAAATTGAGATATGAGGATCTTTTGCATCAGCCACATAGCCATGCTCTGCCATAACTTTTCCAACTGTGGTTTTGTCAAAGCCAATGGCCCTTGCCATCTCAACATATTTTGCTGGGAAAATCACTCCTTCTGAATATGCAACATACTCCTTTCCTTTTTTAGTATCAAGGATTACAACAACAGCCCTGTCCACCCATTTACTGCCTTCTTTGAATATGCCGTTCTCAATTGAAACAATTCTTTCTAATCCTTTGACTGTTTTTCTGAGATTAGCAATCCTGTTTCTGGCTCCAATTAATGCCTGCTCATTGACTGGCTGTTCGCCAACGCCTGATGCCGTAGAATAACCTACTATATGAACTGGTCTTTTTATTGCTGCGTAAGCGTTTATTACAGCATTTATTTTTATCTTGTTTTCAGAAGTTACGCCGATTTTCATTTTCATAGTAATATCATAGTTCATAGTAATATTGACAATTAATTATGCTTAAGGATTAAAAGCGATTAAAAGCTCTTGTCAGCTTCCTTGAGATATTCTTTTACCCGCGCAATTATGCTGCTCAGGTAATACTTCTCAACATTCTCCTCGAACAATGAGAGCAGGTTGCTGTTCTCCCTGATGCGATAATTATTCTTGATTTTCTCGACGATAAACAAGTCCCTGAGCCTGAGGAGCTGGCGCCTGACATTAGAAGGAGCTATGCCGAGCATCCTGAGCTTGTGCTTCTCCCTGTTCTTGATGGTGAGCTTCTCAACTTCAGTAGAGCTTAATTCCCCTTCTGCTTCAAGCATCACTTGCAGAACATCAACCACAACATCACGGGAGTCTCCTGGCTGCAGAAGGCCGAGGCTTAAGCAGATTTTTCTCACCAGTTCTCTTTTGGTTAACTCCTTTGGCTTCTCATACTTCCTTAAGGTAATCTCAGCCAGCGGAGTGTCAATGCTAATGGTCTTCTTCACTATACGAATCCCCCCGAATTGATGTAATAGCAAAAATAATTCTAAATGATTAATGACTAAAAGATTTAAGCAGCTATATTTAAAGGTTGCGATTTTTTTAGAAGTTGATTTCTTTACTCCCTGGTTTTTTTATTGCAAGAGTGAAATTGTTCTACACAATATTGGCATGGTGGGCACGCTTAGATCGTTTTCAAGTAATTGTGGAATCCTCTTGAGAGGCGCTATTATTTCCTCTGCGTATTCTGCTCTAAGGTTTGCCTGGGATGAGAATGCTGTTTTAAGTTTTATGCTGAATGCAATGTCGTACACCTCGTCATTCTGGTCAAGGAGCAATCCCATTGGCTTTAGATTTTTTATGTGCACAGGTGCAAAAACAGTTTCTTCGCAGAACTCTCTTAGAAGGCTGTCTTTTGCGCGTATTATGCTTCCGTCCATGTCTTTTACATTTAATCCTCCTGACGGAGGGAATTCCAGGTGGCCAGGGTACTGGGTTACTTTTTGGTTTCTTCTGCCAATAAGATAGTTTTCTTCTGCATCGCTTATTACTCCGCAGACTCCTATTGGTTTGATTATTTTTTTAATCTCTGGATTGGTGCGGGGAACATAGAAATGCTTGTATTGCCCAATGTATGCATTTATTATTACCTGACCTTCTGGCGATATGGCGTAGTCAAGGAATCCTATTACTCTGCCATTGGTTTTTCCTGCTTTCTCTGCTTCCTTCCATGCTTCATTCACAGCTTCTTCAACAGATTTGTCTATCTTAGGAGTGTGCTCAACTATTTGCACTTCTATATTATCTGCGATTGCAATGAGAGTGCAAGGATGCGGATTGGTTAAACTCATTCGCTTTGGAAGAATTCGTGTTTTTATAAATATTCTTATTTTGTGCTTACTTTGTAGTAGTCTCAGAACTTGTATTTCAGTTATTTAATTATGATGAACCTGAACTTCTTCTCTTTTATCTCTGCTGTGCTCTCATGCTCGCTCTTTGCTTCGCTCTTCTTTGCAAACAATAGCTCGCTGGCTCCTACTTTTTCTTTTAGCTCTGCAGCATATTTCTTCTCGAGGACAAATTCTGTCTCAACTATCATCTTGACCTTGTCATTCCTGCTGAGCCCTGCATTCTTTCTTAGCGCTTGTATTCTTCGGGAAATCTCTCGTGCATATCCTTCCTGTTCCAGGCTAGGCGTCAAAGTAGTGTCAATCTCCACTTTGGTTCCTTCGCCTTTCTGTGCATCGCTCTTCTTTATGAGCAGCTTCTTGATGTTGGTCTGCTGCATCACCAGCTCCTCAACCTTTTTGAGGATGTTAGGATTCTCAACAAATACTTCTGCCCTTGCAAGAGGCCATCTTACTCCGATGCCTGCCTCTTCCCTCTTGGAAAGTACGATGGTTATTATGTCCTTTGCAATCCTGACTTCTTCCTCGACTGCCGGCTGAATCATTTTCTCGTCATGAGCAGGCCATTCGCATAGATGAACTGACTCTTCTTCCAGTTTGTACTCTTCCCTGAGAGTCTGGTAAATTGATTCTGCAATGAACGGCATGCTGGGCGCCATTATCTTCAGTATGTTGATGAGTGATTCATAGATTGTATCGGCAACCATTTGCTTGTCTTCCTTGTCCCTGACAAACTGTATGTAAGTCCTTGACAAGTCAAGGAATAAGGACTCAATCAGAGGAGTGAGCTCGCTCAGCTCATAGGCTTCATGTGTCTTTTCAACATCCTTGATGGTTGAGTGCAGCCTTGAGAGTATGTATCTCTCCTCCAGTCCAAGCTTGGTAATTTTAGCAGAGTCAACAGAGAGAATCTTCTGCGGCTTGAGATTATAAGTTCTGGTCAGGTCCAGCAGATAGTTCTGGATATTCCAGAATACTTGCAGGTTCTTGAACTTTATCTTAGCATCTTCCCAGGAAAAATTAATGTCAAGGCCTGGCTTGGTCTCGCACATGTAATACCTAAGAGTGTCTGCTCCATGCTTGTCTATGAGCTCATATGGTGATATGATGTTGCCCAGGCTCTTGCTCATCTTTTTGCCTTCAACATCAGTCAGCATTCCGTGCATATACACTGCCTTGAAGCTCGGTTTCCTGAAAGCTATCATGCTGGCAACCATTAACAGGTTAAACCACCCTCTTATCTGTTCTTTCGCCTCAAGAATAAAGTCTGCAGGATAATATTTTTCAAACAAGTCAGTTCTCTGGGGATAATAAAGGCAGTTCCAGCTCGTGGTGCCTGCGTCAATCCACACATCCATTATGTCCGGCACCCTCTTCATTGTGCCTCCGCACTTGCATTTCCATACAACATCATCAATCCAGGGCTTGTGAAGGTTCTCAGGAATCTTGTCCTTGCCTGCTTTCTCCTCGAGCTCCTTGATGCTGCCAATCACTTCATAGGCTGTGCATTTCTCGCAGTGCCAGATGGGCACAGGAGTCCCCCAGTATCTCTGCTTGGTTATTGAATTGTCTCGAAGATTATCAAGCCAGGAGTGGAAAGCATTCTGTCCTGCTTTTGGCACCCAGTAAATTTCCTGGTTTGCTTTCATCATTTCATCCTTCAGGTCTTCTACTTTGAAGAACCATTGCTTGGTCTTCCTGAAGATTGCAGGAGTCCCGCATCTTTCGCAGTGAGGATAATCATGGGTTACCTTGGTCGTTGCTATTAGTGCTCCTCCTTTTTTTAATGCTTCAATGAACTTGGCATCTTCTTTTCTCGCGACAAGGCCTGCAAACCTTCCTGCTTCCTTGGGGAATATTCCTTGCTCGTCAATGAAATTGAACGGAGGAATATTGTTCCTGTAGCCAATCTCATAGTCTTCTGGCCCGCATCCAGGAGCGCAATGCACCAATCCTGTTCCTGCGCTAGTATCAACATATTCTGAGGATAATACTACTGTGTGCACTTTTGGAGATTTCTTTTTTAGCTCCTTGTAAAAGTCAAGCTCATCATTCCAGGGATGCTCATACTCTAATCCTTCAAGCTTTGCCCCCTTGAACTCCTCAACTATCTGGAAGCTCTTCTCAGCCACTCCGCCGATGAATACTCCTACTAGGTCTTTTGCAATAATCCATTTCTCATTTCCGACCTGGGCTTTCACATAATCAAGCTCAGGGTTAACCATGATGGCGAGGTTGAACATGATGGTCCAAGGAGTTGTGGTCCAGATTATCAGGTGCTCGTCATCCTTATTCTTGACCTTGAATTTTATGAAGATGCTATCATCCTCTACTTCCTTGTAATCGCACTCGTGCTTGGCCATGGCTGTTGCGCAGTTAGGGCACCATGTTAGTGTTTTTTCGCCCTCATAAAGCCTTCCCTGCTCATGAGCTCTTTTCACCAGGAACCATTCTCCCTCGATAAACTCGTTCTTGACAGGCATGTAGGCATTTTTAAAATCCATCCACACGCCCAGCCTCTGCAAGTCCTTGTTCATCATCTCAGCCATTTCAGTTGAGAATTTCATGCATTCATTGGAGAACTTCTCAACCCCGAACTTCTCAATGTCAGGCTTGAGCTTTATCTTGTGAAGAGCCATCACTTTTCTTTCTGTTGGCAATCCGTGCATATCGTAACCTGCCCGGTCCCACACATCAAAGCCCTTCATTCGCCTGTAGCGCATGGCAACATCTTTTAAAGAATTATTCCAGGCAGTTCCCATGTGAATCTTTCCGCTGGTGTAAGGCGGTCCCTGTAGAAAATAAAAAGGTTTGTTGTTCCTGTTCTTCTCCTTGACCTTCTGGTAAATATCTTGTTCCTCCCAGAACTTCAGAACCTGGGCTTCAACTTCCTTGAAATCATAGGGCTTAGCCATTTTCTCCTTTTATGAGCATTACGTTCAATATTGCCTTAAGGTGGAAACTTCTTCTGTTCAACTTCTTGTTCGTGGTCGGGGGTTGTCCCTTACGGGGGGACAGAACCTGCGACATAATAATCTTAAGTTTCCAAGGCAATGACGAAATGCGAACCCGGCGCAATTTCGACAAACCATTGTTTTTGTTTAATCTTTATAATTCTTTCTATCACCGCAGTTCAAGAAGCCAGTAATAACCAGCTTCATTTACATTATAATAATTATGATGATAGAAATAAGGCTAGCAATGATGATGCTCGCTCCAATTAAATTAATGCTAGTCATTATTACGGGAGAGAAGGAGGAGATATATAAAGGTTACTGCTGCTAAAAGAAAATTTTATCATAAATTATATAATAAACTATATAAATCACTCTCTAATTTTGTTTTTTAGGTGAGCAACATGTACGACGTTATTATTATTGGCAGTGGATTTGCAGGTTACTCTGCGGCTATTTATTCTGCAAGATATAATCTTAAGTGCCTGGTGATTGGCATGCAGCCTGGCGGAGCAATTATTAATTCCAGTAAGATTGAGAATTATCCTGGAGTTGCGCCCATGGCTGGCTTTGAGCTGATGCAAAAGTTTGAGGAGCAAGCCAAGAGCTTTGGCGTAGAAATAACAACTGAAGAAGTTGTCGGCATTATCAAGGAGAAGGACTGCTTTAAGGTTGAGACCAGGCAGGAAAAGGAATATCAGGCCAAGGCAATAATACTTGCCCTTGGAACTGAGAGGAGGAAGCTTGAAGTTCCTGGAGCAAAGGAGCTTGAAGGCAAAGGAATTCATTACTGCGCAACCTGCGACGCAGCATTCTACAAGGACAAGACAGTGGCGGTCATTGGAGGCAGCAACAGCGCAGCCCATTCAGCATTGTTGCTGAGCAAGTTTGCCAAGAAAGTGTATATAATATATAGGCAGGCAAGCCTGAGGTGCGAGCCCATGATGAATGAGCAGATAAAGCAGGCCAAGAATATAGAAGTCCTGTGCACCACCAATATAAATGAGGTTGAGGGCAAGCAGTTCCTGGAGAAAGTAGTGCTGGACCGAGAGCATAATAAGAGGAGAGGCTTGGCTGTTGATGGCTTGTTCGTCGAGATTGGCAGCGTGCCTAGCAGCGCAATTGCAAAACAGCTTGGAGTAGAGCTTAACCATGCTCATGAGATTGTGGTGGATGCCCACTGCGCAACCAATATCAAGGGCGTGTTTGCAGCAGGCGATGTTACCAACACTGTGCTGAGGCAGGGAATAACAGCAGCAGCCCAGGGAGCAATAGCAGCTAACAGCGCCTACACATTCTTGACAGGCAAGAGCGGGCTGCCGTGGGCTTAAGATAGTCTTAGCGCATCTGTAATAATTGTTTTATCATAATAATCTTTTTAAATGGTTCTTTCTTAAAGATGAAAAGAAAAATAATCAAAAGAGAGATAATCTTAAGATAAGATAAAAGTAAATCATCTTATGGGATTAATCACGGGGTGCGGTGTTATGGCTGTTGAGCTTAATGATGAGAATTTCAGGAAACTTACAAAGCAAGGCAATGCTGTTGTTGACTTCTATGCAGACTGGTGCGGACCATGCCAGATGATGAAGCCAGTATTCGAGAAGGTGAGCAAGGATGTTAAGGGAGTTAATTTCTTCAAGCTCAACGTTGACAACAATCCTGATACTGCAGCAGCCTATTCTGTCAGGAGCATTCCAACCCTTCTCTTCCTGAAGAACAACAAGGAAGCTGACAGGATGCTCGGAGTAATGTCAGAGGAAGACTTCAAGAAAAAGATTAGCAGCGCGTTCAAGTAAAGCTGGCGATTATAGATGAAGCAGTTTTTATGCCAACTTTATTCAGTGCTTCTGCGCCTATATTATGTGATTTATAACAAAGAGAGTAGTAACTAGTTGAAGAACAAAAAACAAAATTAAACCTTAATTGACCATTCTCATTGATATACACGGGAGATCCGCGATACAATTTAATTCTAGGTTCTATAACTCCTCGAGATTTTTTAATATATTCTATTTCTGCAGGAATCTTGCTAAAATCCCAGTTTGTTTTCTTTGCTTTAAAAAACCTATCAAAAGTTCTATTTACAAACATATGCCTCTCTTTTGAATAAATAGGACTGTAAGCATCAACCTGCTCACAAGATAATTTTGCTTTTGTTTCTGTTCCATGGCAATAAAAAACATATGTTTCAAGCCCATTTTCTGCAGGAGCAAGGCAACCTTCCACTGTCCTCTCACTCACAGAATATGCACTCTCAGGACTTACTATTTTCATATTAAGCTTTAATCCTAATAAATCTAATAACTCCTTGTTTGTAAGCATTCGTAAGCTCATATGAGCGTGGAACAGAATAATGTATTTAAACATTTCGCTCTATACCACTTAATAATAGTATCCTATGCAAGAAACCGCTGTTTTTTTGGATATGACTAATATTTAAGGCGTATTTTTTTAAGCAACATTTTTATAATAGTTCTTATTCTGTAATCAGCGTGTTCATCAACAACATTAATCCAGTATTTGCTCACATTGGGCCTTTCTCTCTCAGGTATTATGGTCTTGTCTATGCGATTGGGTTTCTCTGCGCTTATTTTCTCCTGCGATGGGCTGCTAAGAAGAAGAGGATAGAGAACTTCACAGTTGAGAAAGCAGATGCCTTTACGCTTTACCTTATCATTGGAGCAATTGTTGGCGCCAGGGTTTTGCTGTTTATCTTTTATTATCCGGGAATGTTATTATCTGACCCTCTTGAGATCTTCAGGATTTGGAACGGAGGCATGAGTTTTCACGGAGGATTGATAGGCGCAGTCATTGCCGGCTTGCTGTTCAGCAAAAAATACAAGGTTAAGTTTTACAAGCTTGCAGATTTCTTAGTGCTTCCTCTTTCATTCTTCTTGATATTTGGGAGGATAGCTAACTTCATTAACGGAGAGCTCGTCGGCACAAGAACCACAGTGCCTTGGTGCGTCATGTTCAAAGGCTATGCGGGCTGCAGGCATCCAAGCCAGTTGTATGAAGCAGCAAAGAACATCTTCATCTTTATCACCCTGAGCATACTCTACTTTAGCAAAGAAATTAAGAAAAAGCTTAAGGACGGAATTATTTTCTGGCTCTTTGTTTTGATGTACGGAGTAATGAGGTTCATCATCACCTTCTGGCGCGAAGACATAAGATTCTTAGGCCTTAGCATTGGGCAGTACCTCTGCCTTGCCATGATTATAGTGAGTGTTATCTTCCTTTTCAAGATACAAAAGAATAAAAATAAAAAGAGTAAGAACAAATCAAAAGTCAAGTAAGCCCCGCCGGCGAGGCGCCTAGAAAAATTTCGTAAGTTTTAAAATAAAAAATAACAAAAATAATCAACAATAAAATGTACAAGAAACCAATCATCATCGTGAACTTCAAGACCTATCCTAGCAGCACTGGAGCTGAAGCTGTTCATCTCGCCAAGATTTGCGAGAAAGTAGCATTTGAGACTGGGACTGACATAAGGATTGCTGTCGCTGCAACTGACATAGAAGAGGTTAGCAGGGCAGTGAGCATAGCTGTGTATGCAGAGAATGTTGACCCTTATTATCCTCCTGGAAAATTTACTGGCAGCATTCTCCCAGAGATGGTTAAGACTGCAGGAGCAAGAGGAACTTTGATTAATCATTCAGAGCACCAGGTGAACATGAAGCAGATAGAAGAAGGAATTAAGAGATCCAAGAAGGTCAGCTTGACAACAGTGGTGTGCGCTGCGACTCCTGCAAAGGCAGAGAAGATTGCTGCTCTCAAGCCAGACTTTGTTGCAGTAGAGCCTCCTGAGCTTATAGGCGGAGATATTAGCGTGAGCAAGGCAAAGCCTGAAGTGATTAGCAGGAGCGTAAAGGACGTCAAGGAGAAGCACGGCATAAGATTGTTGGTAGGTGCAGGCATCAAGACAAGAGAAGATGTTGTCAAGGCATTGGAGCTGGGAGCTGACGGAATCCTCATAGCATCTGGCGTAACCCTCGCCAAGAATCCTGAGCAGGTGCTGAAAGGATTACTGCCGTAGATGGCAGATGAAGCATTTAATTATTAATTCAAATTTTCTAAAACTTAAACAGATTTCACAAAATCTGGTAAAGGTATGCGACTCCTAGTCTTCGACCGGAGTCCCATCTATGTGACTAAGTGAGCGTAGCGAACGCACGTCACATTTTTCCCTCAAGGCTTGCTTGCAAGGCTTGGTTGCTACAACTTTTTTAAATTGGATTGCTGAAATAATATTTTCATTTCTTATCTTTGAAAATTAAAATCCACTTCGAGCGAGTAGTGATATCGTCTTTTTTTTTGCTATGTTCAGAATATAATGAATAGAAAGATTTAAAAAGAAAAGCTTTATCCTTTGACAGATTAACCCTCTGAAGAAAAGAGGGATTTGAGTATTACTTTGCTCAAGACAAGTTGAGTTATAATATATTAAGGAATAAGGAGGGAAATACAATGGCTAAGGGAAAACCACACATTAACCTCGTGTTCATCGGACACGTAGATCACGGAAAGTCAACAACAGTAGGTAGAATGCTCTACGACTCAGGAAACATTGATGAGCAGACCATGAAGAAGCTCAAGGAGAAAGCCCAGGAGCTTGGAAAAGCAGGATTTGAATTTGCTTTTGTAATGGACAACCTCAAGGAAGAGAGAGAAAGAGGAGTCACCATTGACCTGGCTCATAAGAGATTTGAGACTGACAAGTACTACTTCACCATAATCGACGCACCAGGACACAAGGACTTCATCAAGAACATGATCACTGGAACAAGCCAGGCAGACGCAGCAGTAGTTGTTGTCGCTGCTAACGATGGAGTCATGGCGCAGACCAAGGAGCACATCTTCCTTTCAAGAACCCTTGGAGTCGGGCAGGTCATAATCTACGTCAACAAGATGGACATGGTAAAATACGACGAGAAGAGATTCAACGAAGTAAAAGACCAGGTCACAGCTTTGCTGAAAACAGTAGGCTACAAGCCTGACCAGATACCATTTGTCCCAGGGGCATCATTCCCAGGAGACAATGTTTTCAAGAAGACTACTAACATGCCATGGTACAAGGGACCATCACTCCTCGAAGCTATCAACGGCTTGAAGGAGCCTGAGAAGCCAACTAATCTTCCATTAAGGCTGCCCATCCAGGATGTTTACAATATCACAGGAATCGGAGTTGTGCCTGTAGGAAGAGTAGAGACTGGAATCCTCAAGGTAGGGCAAAAAGTCATTGCAATGCCTGGCAGGGAAGGAAAAGGAGTGCCAGGAGAAGTCAAGAGCATTGAAATGCACCACGAGCAGATGCAGGAAGCACTGCCGGGAGACAATGTCGGATTCAACATCAGAGGATTTGGCAAGAAGGACATTGCAAGAGGAGACGTGCTTGGCCCGGCAGAAAATCCGCCAACTGTTGCTACTGAGTTCACAGCCCAGATAGTGGTGCTGAACCATCCGAGCGTTGTGACTGTCGGATACACTCCAGTGTTCCACATCCACACAGCACAAGTAGCATGCCAGATTATAGAGCTGACCAAGAAGATAAACCCTGCAACAGGAGAGACTTTGCAGGACAAGCCTGATTTCCTGAAGAATGGAGACGCAGCTATTATCAAGCTAAAACCAGTTCAGCCATTGGTTATTGAAAAGCAGAAAGACATACCCCAGCTTGCAAGGTTTGCAGTCAGAGACTCTGGCCAGACAGTTGCTGCAGGTATGTGCATTGACCTGGTCAAGAAGCAATAATTTTTTTATTAATTTTTTAAATTTTTTATTTTACCCGTTTTTGCTTCACAGGTTAGGGGCTTTTACACCGACAGGGCATGATGAACTGAAGCTTTATCATGGGGTAACAAGGCATTGAGTTGATAAAATATGCAGAAAGCTAGAATCAAGATAACAAGCACGGAGATAAGCAAGATCAACCAGGTCTGCGACTACATTAAGGGAATCGCTGAGAAGACCGGCGTTGTGATGCGAGGCCCAATACCTTTACCCACAAAAAAGCTCAAGCTTTCTACCAGGAAGAGCCCGTGCGGAAACGGCACAGCCACCTGGGACCATTTTGAGATGAGAATCCATAAAAGGCTAATAGACCTCGGCATAGACGAGAGAGCACTAAGACTTGTTATGCGTGTGCCTATCCCGGAGGGTCTCAACATTGAGATTGAGATGATAGATGTATAAGTTCTTTATTCTTACAAATGGGCTTGACTGAGCAAAGCGAAGGAAACCCATTTTTTGCTTAAGCTTTGCCTTAAAGCTTAATGGGCTTGAGCATGGAGTGCGAAACCCATTTTTCCCTCAAGGCTTTCACAAAGGCTTGATTGAAATGATAGACGTATAGTTCTAGTTTTTTCCAACTTTTTTCCAAAAAGTTGCCTGAAGTTATTTTTTTTATAGTTCTACTTACGAAAGTTTTATTGCGACCTTTTCTTTTGAAAAAGGAAAAGCTCGCCAAAAGAAAACAAATTTTATAAACTAATAATTTGTTCTTAAAATCTTACTGCCACAGTCGCATAGCTCGGTATTGCGCAAGCCTGGAAACAATTTGCAGGAGAGCTTGTTCCGTAAGGAAGCCCCGGTTCGAATCCGGGCTGTGGCGTACGATTATGTAATTAATAAAAAAATTATCAAGTGATTGAATATGTTGTATAAACCAGTGGTCCTTGTCGGTGGAATTGTCCACAAGAATGGAAAGATTCTGCTGTTAAAAAGGCTTGATTCAAAAAAATTCTTTCCTGGTCATTGGGAAATGCCTGGAGGAAAACTGAATGAAGGAGAGAACCCTGCTGAAGCAATAATTCGTGAAACCAAAGAGGAAACAGGATTTGATGTTTCCATTAAGCAGGTTTATAATACCTGGGCAGATACAATTCTCAATAATGAAACAAAAGAGCATGTTATAGAGATAGATTTTATACTTAATCTAAAAGATGCTCAAGATGTACGACTTTCTGAAAAAGAACATTCAGCATATAAATGGGTCGGAAAAGGCGAGCTTCCAAAACCCATCACACCTCAGATGCATCGAACCTTGGAGCTTGCTTTTAACTATCTATAGAATAATGTATACTGACCTGATAATAGCTCTCGCCCAGATTAATAAAAACATTTAAATACTTCTGAATCAAGAAAAGTTTTCTAGAACACTAAACAATGAAGAAGCTTATTGCATCAATGGTTCTAGGGGGAGTTCTATTAGGTTCTAATATACTGAGAGCAGATGAAGTCAGGCATTCTCAGGTTGCTGAAAACAACCATGAGATAGCGCGGGTTGAAAAGAATTACAATCCTAAGAATTTGCAGAATTATGTAAATGAAGTTTTAAGGAAAGCTTTACAGAAAAATGCGAATTATAATGTGCCTGATAATTACAATGCTGTTCCTGGTCGTCAAACTTATGGCGCCAATCCTTTCAACCTCGCTGTAGATAAGAAAGTCCAGACTGAAGAAGGAGTCAAGGCAAGCCTTAATGCCAGCTTAACACTAGATAAGAACAGGAATCTTCAGGCAGTAGGTTTCAAAGGAGATTATGACGGATTGGTCGGCATTGCTGTAAGCCAGGATGTTCAGAGCCGTTACAACATGACGCAATTATCCTTTGGCAAGGATACTGGAGTTGATGTTACCCTTAGGAATTTCAAGGACCCAATCCTGCAAGCCAGGGTGACTCTTGGTGGAGTAAAATTATCCTCGCTCTATGACTCAAAGACTAGTGGCTTGCTGGCTAATGTTGCTGCTAAGGGTGCTACTCTGAATGTTAATTGGAACCCGAAGCAGAGCCTGCTCAACGCCACGCTTGCTTACACTCTTCCCCAGCAATGGAAAGCGCCTGTTGACAATATTGCGTGGACCTACATGAAAATTCTGCGTTCTGGACCTGAAGGGCACAAAATTAATCCAATACACAGGTTTAATGTAACAGGAAGCATTGGTCCATCGAAGATTTTAAAGTTTGGTCTGTCAGCGGATAATTGTAATGATTACCACCACAAAAAATATATTATTGGCGGAAGCATAACCATAAGGGAAAAATTCTAGAACAGAAGAAGTCAATATTATGATTATTGCTTATTAACATTCAGCCACTTGATGTAGCCATAAATTGTAAGCGCCCATTGGAGCATGCGCATGTTCATGTCATAGGCTGCGTCCACTCCCTTTTTTATGTCAATGATTTTAGCCCTTATCATCTCGACTTTTCTTAATTTGTCGCCGGGAATCCTGCTCCTTATCATGTCAAAGTTCTGCTTCCTAATCTCCTCTTCCAGGAGCACGTGGAAGAAAAACCCTTTTTCCATGCTCTCGCCCAGGTCCTTCATCCTTGAAGTCTGGCCTTCACTCACAATGTCCTTGTAGTTGAAAGCAAATTCAGTGTTCCTGAGCAGCTTCTCAAATATGCTGTTCAATTGCTCATTGACCTCAACTTTTTCTTTCTGAGATTTATTGGAAAGGGTTGGGAGAGTGTTGAACAATGGCGCAAAGCTGGTTACAAAATAACCCTGCCAGTTAGCAATCTCCTGCGCGTAGCTAAGATTGTTGATGAGGAATGGAGGAATTTCTTTGAGCATGGTGATGGCTCTTTGCAGGTTAACAGGCTCATAGGCAGAATCCTTGGTCTGCGCCAAAGCCTGGATTTCAGCAATTGCAGGAGTGATTTCTTCCAGAGCCCTGATCATGGCTCTCATCTCGCTGTCAGAAACAAAGAAGAGCTCAAAGTACTGCCTGACATTCTCCTCCCGCAGAGGCAATGGAGTCCTGGTCTTTATTTCACGGATTACAGTAATTACCTCAATGTCCGCAGACCTCGGGGTCAAATCCTTTAATTGGTGTATGTAAAGCATGTTAATATCCTATGAGTATGCCTGAGTTTTTAAAATTTGTGCATTAACAATCGATTAGAAGCAAAAAGAGCTGATAAAACAAATAAGGTAGATGATTATATATGATTATCATACTCCGTCAATTTCTGCGCTGCAGTAAGGGCACCTGCCAGGAACTCTCTTGAGGACATTAAAGACAAACTGGTACTTGCATTTCTTGCAGGTGTATTTAACACGCTCATTGTCAATCTTCTCGACTTTTGGAGCAGAGGATTGCTTGGCCTTGAAAGTCCTCTCAATCTCTGCATCTTCTGAATCCCAGCCAGCAGGCTTCTCCTTCTTGACCTGGGCTTCCATTACAGCCTTGGCTTCTTCCCTCTGCTTGGTCTTGGCAGCTGAGAACTCCTGCGCTCTTCTTTCCTTTACGCATTCCTTGCACACCATCATCTTGTAGACAGGATCGAGGATGAACTCGTCAGACTTAAATTCCTTGCCGCATCTCTTGCATTTGACCTTGACTGGTGTTATCATGAAGCCAATTATTGCAAGAGGTAATATATAAACCTTGTGGAATTTTTTCACATTACCATTATAAAGTAGTCCTCATAGCAAGATTTATAAAAGATTTTGTATTACCTCAAAAAAATGGCTCAAGTACAAATATATCAAATACCGAGAATAAGCCCTGAGCTTAAGGATCAAATCGAGAAGCGACGCGACTTCGGAAAGCTTTATCACATAATTGATGTCCCTGAGAATACAGCCTTGTACGTTAAGATGTCGCTCGGCCTTTATGTTACTGGTATGCCTAATACTAATCGTGTGGAATATCTGGCTATCAACAAGGAAGGTAAATATTTTTTAATTCACAAGCCAGAAGAATCAGATGATAAAAAAGATTTAAGGCTGCACATAGGTCCTTTAGAAGGATTAGTGGAAACTAAAATTAAGTATGCCAAAATAATAAAAGGAATGAAATCACTAACTCTTGAGTATTCTATTGAAAAAACAAAAGGAATATTAGTACTTCCAACTGACCGCGATAGCCCGATCAAACCAAAGCATGTAAGCTATAATACTATTGAAGAGCCGAAAATACTAGTTGCTCCTTATTTTCCATTGCCAGAATTTCCTGGCCTGCACTTTAGTGCCTGAAGAATTGTGGGAACAGTATTGCGAAGGATATGCTGCACAAAAGATTTAACTTTTCACTCTTAACCTATTTTTCTTAACCGAGCCTTATAAGAGAAACATATTTAAATGAATTCTTAATCTTCAGGGAGAGAACAACGGGTTCATAGCTCAGCCTGGTAAGCATTATCATGCTTGGGAACTAGAGCACTCGACTCTTAGCAAAACCAACGTTTTGAGATTTTTGAACGGCGGTTTGAAAGTCATCGAGTGGTCGGGGGTTCGAAAGAGTTCTTTGCGAAAGAACTCGGAGAAATAGGCGACTCCTAGCTAACGCCGGAGTCCCCTTCGAGAATGGTAAAGAATTCGCGAAAGACCCCCTGGACCCATACAAATTATTATTAGCAAAATGAAGTGCGAAAACATAAAGACTAATCTAAAGCAATGCAACTGCTCATATGAGCCATGCATTAGGAAAGGAAACTGCTGCGCATGCCTGCGATATCACCTGAAACAGAACGAGCTGCCTGCTTGTTGTTTTCCAGACAATGTTGAAAAAACATATGATAGAAGCTTCAAAAAGTTTACAGAGCTTCATAAATAACTAATAGCTGCCCCTGTAGTGTAGCCCGGTCAATCACACTGCCCTCTCACGGTAGAAAAATCAGAGACAGGCAGTAACTCGAGTCCAAATCTCGACGGGGGCATTTGCGGAGCAAATGACAACGGCGGCCCAAAAACATTTTTTGTTTTTGTCTGTCGACGGGGGCATTTATTCTTTCCAAGCAATGCAAATATTAAATTTGAATAAGATTTATAAACTTGTAAAAACCATTCTGAAGCATGGCAGTCAAATTCAAGCAGAAGTGCGAGCGCTGCAAGACTCATTATGTGGTTGTATCTTCCTGGAAGCAGCGCAGGCCTATTGTGTGCTATGAGTGCGAGAAAAAGGATATGGAAGGAGAGATAAAAGATCCTGAATTGAAAAAGCTCCTGGACATTCCTGAGGAATTATACATGCAGAACTCTTTTCTCAGGGCAATTAAGATTAACTGCCTCAGGTACGGCTCTCTCACCCAGCCGCAGATAGATGCTTTCAAGAAGACTGTGGTTGAGATGAAGAAGAAAAAGACACGCTAATAAATTAACTTCTTTTTAGTAGTCACAAATCAAAAGCCATATAAATACTGGCGTTTTCTCACGTTCTATACTATTATATACCGAGTAAATTTTCAGAAAGCAATAAGCAAGATTAGGAGTAAGTCATGATGCAAATCAACAATAACCCGCCTGTTCCTCTGGACGTGATTGAAAAGATAGATGAAGTGTGTAATCAAGGTAAGGAATTCAATGTTTATTCTTGGGTGCCTATGGGGCTCGGAGAATTATGGGCTGTAATCAACTACGGCCAGACCATGGGCTTTATGCAGCCAGGCCAGACAGTCATGGACATGGGCTCTGGAAGCGGCTCTGCATCACTGCTCTGGGCGGTCAGGGGATACAATGTATTAGGAATAGAGCTTTACAAAAATCTTTTTGATGCTTCAAAAGACTCCATTCTGCGATGCCGGGACTTAGTGCCTAAAGGGCTTGAAATCAAGATATGCCATGGAAGCTATTACCCTGGGAGCTATATTGAAAAAAGAGAAAAGGGCAAGAGCATTGCAAAGCGTATTGAAGATTCACTTTCCTTAATTACAGGTGGAGACAGCATATTTCACCCAATATACAGCCATGGCGGTCAGGACATTTACAAGCGTGATAATATTGACTTGAAAAGCATTGATGTGTGGTACGCCTACATCTGGGGCATACAGGGACCGTCAATAATGGAGATGTTCAAGCAGTACGCGCACAAGGATGCCACGCTCTGCATTGCAGGACAAACACATAAAGAGGTTATCAAAAGAATTGGCTTGGTCTCAGAGCCTAAGAATGATTATGATATTGAGTGGTGCAACTTCAGCAGGTTCAGGTTCATGAAAAAGCCAGGAGCAAAGCGCTTCTTCTTCCCAATCCGCAGCGACCAGTCAAAGCAATAATTTATTTATAACAAAAACAAAATCACAAAATCAAAAGCTTTAAATATACTATGCCCAGTCTTTTTGTCATAGAGAGTCTTTCTCCAATCCTAAAAATTACGCGCTAGGTGGGAGAGGGTTAAGAAAAGATTGATGATAAAGAAATAAGAAAGGTGAAGTTATCATGATTAAGAAAGGAGATTTCGTAGAATTGGATTACACTGGCAGGATTAAGGATGACAAAATAGTTTTTGACACCACAATTGAGCAGGCAGCCAAGGACAGCAATATTCACAGTCCCAAGTTCATCTACAAGCCCATCATTGTTTGTGTGGGCGAGAGCCATGTTGTTAAAGGCCTTGATGATGCTTTGCTCGGCAAGAATCCTGGCACTTACACTATTGAAGTAAAGGCAGAGAATGCTTTTGGCAAGAAAGCAGCAGACCTCTTGAAATTAATTCCAATGAAGCTTTTCAAGAAGGATAATGTCCAGCCTTATGTCGGCCTTGAAGTCAATGTTGACAACACACTAGGAATTGTTAGAAATGTTAGCGGCGGAAGAATCATAGTTGACTTCAACCATCCATTGGCTGGCAGAGACCTGATTTATGATATTAATGTTAAGAGGATAGTAACAGACCCTATTGAGCAGGCAAAGGCTGTGCTTGAGCTCATGGGCTTGCCTTTTGTGACCCTTGACATAATGGATGAGAAAGCCACAGTAATCACCAGGCTTAAGGTTCCTGACAAAGTGGCCAAGGAATTGTCTGACAGCATTAAGAAGCTGGTCGGCTTGAAAGGAGTAGAGTTCAAGGTCGAAGAGAAAAAGGAAAAGAAGGAAGAGCCTAAGAAGGAAGAGGCTAAGAAAACTGAAGAAATTAAGGAAGCTAAAAAGCCTGAAGAAAAAAAGCCAGAGCCAACAACTGATAATAACCCTGTAGGAGACCAGGAAAAGGCTCCAAAGAAGCAAAAGAAAGATTTGAAGAAAGAGGAGAAAGATTTATAAAGTTCATTATTCAGGAAGAGAATAGCATAATAGTAAGAGAAGTGCGGGAATAGGGTTATTAATCATATTTACTGCGGAGGTGCTTTCAAATTGGCAGACCGTCTAGGTAAAAACGTTAATGAAACAAGCAAGAAGAACGCTCTTGATGCAGAATTAGAGGAGCTGTTAGCAAAGCAAAGAGCCACCATAAAAGTTGTGGGCGTAGGAGGAGGCGGCAATAACACCATCAACAGGATGACAGAGATAGGAATTATTGGCGCTGAAACAATAGCCATGAACACAGACGCCCAGGATTTGCTGTACACCACTGCTGACAAAAAAGTCCTTTTGGGAAAAGAAATCACCAGAGGACTAGGAGCAGGAAGCATTCCTAAAGTTGGAGAAGACGCTGCCAAGGAATCAGAGCATGACATCAAGCAGGTATTAACAGGCGCAGACATGATATTCATCACCTGCGGCCTCGGAGGAGGAACAGGAACAGGAGCTGCTCCTGTAATCGCAGAGATTGCCAAGAAACAAGGAGCATTAACAGTCGCCATTGTCACCCTGCCGTTTGCAATGGAAGGGCACAGGCGTTATGAGAATGCTGTCATTGGCTTGGAAAAGCTTGAGAAGAATGTTGACACATTAATAGTCATACCCAACGACAAATTGCTGGAGCTGGCTCCAGACTTGCCATTGCACACAGCCTTCAAGGTTGCCGACGAGATATTGACCAACAGCGTCAAGGGAATTGCAGAGCTGGTGACCAAGGCAGGCTTGGTGAACCTTGACTTTGCAGACATCAGGGCAGTCATGGGCAACGGAGGAGTAGCCCTTATCGGCGTTGGCGAGAGTGACACAGACAACAGGGCTGTTGAGAGCGTTGAGAAAGCAATTAATAATCCATTGCTTGATGTTGACATCAGCGGTGCTAACGGAGCACTCATCAATGTTGCCGGCGGGCCAGACATGACCCTGGACGAGGCAAGGAAAGTGGTTGAGACTGTTAGCGTCAAGCTGGACGAGGATGCAAGGCTGATATGGGGAGCTCAGATATCTGAGGACTTGGAAGGAACCATCAGGACCTTGCTCATAGTTACCGGCGTCAAGAGCAGCCAGATACTCGGGGGAAAAGGAAAGTCAACAAGCGGAGAAAAGAGAAAAGATATTGAGGATGAATTAGGAATAGAGTTTGTTGATTAATGAATTATTTTTTAATAAAGTAATAATTGCAGTTCGGAGGATTTAACGAAGTTAATATCCTCCTTAAGTTTTTTGATTAAACTTTTCGCAAAAGTTTAGAGGAGATATAAAATGTCATTATGGGGGAAATTAAAGGATTTTTGGGTTCAGTGCAAGAGAGTAATGAGAGTTACCAAGAAGCCTAACAAGGAAGAGTACTGGACCATTGTCAAGGTTTCAGGATTGGGAATACTCATCATAGGATTCATAGGATTTATCTTGCAGCTGATTAACCAATTAATAGTCTAAGAGATATCCGCGTGGTATCATTCAGAGGTATTGATCATGGCAGAAGACGATGAAAAAAAAGGAGAAGCTGAAGAAGCAATTGAAGAGAGCGAAGAAGAGCAGAAGACAGAGGAATCATTTGATGCCGAAGATGAAAGAAAGGAAGAAGTGCATGAAGTGGAAGAAGATATGATAGAAGAAAAAGAGGAAGCCACGGCTGAGAAGAAAGAATCTGAGGAAGAGATGACAGGAAAAGAGATGGAAGAGCCTAAAAAAGAAAAGGCAAAAAAGGAAAAGGCAGAGCCTAAGAAAGCTGAGCCTTCTGAAGAAGATGAATTCGTCGCCATGATGAAGCAGGAAGAAGCTGAGAAGAAGGCAGAGACAGATGCAAAAATCGAGGCAGGCGAAGAGCCGTTGCCTGTGGACGAAGAAAAAGAAAATGCCGAGGAAGTAAGCCTGATAAAGAAGCCTAGAAAAAAGAAAAAGAAAGAAGAAGTCCAGGAAGAAGTGATTGAGGAGTCGACTGAGCCAAGGATTTACGCCCTCAGGACAACTGCTAATCGAGAAGACCAGGTCATGAGCTTTGTCACCAGCAATGCTGCGAGGAAGAAGCTCGAAGTTTATTCAGTAATCAGGCCTCACGGAATGAGAGGATACATCTTCATAGAAGCAGGCAGCAGGACAGATGCAGAGCAGGCAGCCTTTGGAGTGCCCTATGCAAGAGGACTGCTACCAAGCATCATCCAGTACAATGAGATTGAGCACATGCTCGAGCAGGTGAAGAAGGAAGCGAACATCCAGAAGAATGATATTGCAGAAATCATAAGCGGCCCTTTCAAGAGGGAGAAGTGCAAGATCACCAGGATTGACAAGGCAAAAGAAGAAGTAGTGGTCGAATTATTGGAAGCAGCAGTTCCTATTCCCCTGACCTTGAAGATTGACGCTGTAAGAGTCATCAGGAGAGAAGGCGAGGAAAAAGGAGCAGAAGAGAAAGATTAAGCTCGGCGAAGATTCCAGAATAATAGGAACAAGGGGAGATTTGTGGACGAAAAAAAACCAAAAGTTGTTCTTGCTTGCCAGGATTTCCTGAGTGCTGGAGGTTGCAATACTTACCCAGACCTGATATTAGAAGGGCGCGTTGAGGCTGAGCTGCCAAAAGATTTACGAGGTAAAAAACTTTCTGCTGATAAGAAAAAGGAAATCTTGCAAGAGTTAGTAGAGGAAAAAGCCAGGGAAAGAGGCTGCTCCCACGTATTCTATTTTGGTTATAACGCTGCTTTAACTCTTGCTTTAGGGGATGCTTACAGAAAAAGTTCAGGTCCAGAATTTATTCATATGAGTCTGACAGAGCGTTTTAAAGCGAAGAAAGAAAGAGAAAAATATGATAGAGACCTAAAAAAATATCTTGGTCTGGATGACCTTTGAACAGAGAATTATTTTTTCTGAACACCATCTTTTATATTTTGATACAATATTTTAATTGAAGAGGCAAAAACCTGACGCAAACATTTATAAAGGACTTATATTTTCTGGGAGATTGATATGGCTAAAGAAATTGTTGAAGCACTCGTGGAAGGAGGCAAGGCAACAGCAGCTCCTCCGCTCGGCCCAGCATTAGGCCCTAAAGGAGTAAACATAGGGCTGGTCATTGCTGAGATTAACAAGAAGACTGCGAGCTTCAAAGGCATGCAAGTGCCTGTTAAGGTTATTATTGATTCTTCAACCAAAACTTTTGAAATAACTATTGGCACTCCGCCTGCTGCAGAGCTTATCAAGAAAGAGGCAGGCATACAAAAAGGCTCAGGCAATCCCTTGGACCATGTTGCTGACTTGAAGATTGAGCAGGTCATCAAGATTGCCAAGATGAAAGAAGACGCCCTGAGCGGCAAGAACCTGAAAGCCAAGGTCAAGGAGATTATTGGCAGCTGCAATTCCATGGGCGTAAAAGTCGAGGAGATGCACGCCCAGGAAGCATTGAGAGCTGTTGAAGCTGGCAAGTTTGACAAGGAAATAGCTGCTGAGAAGACAGAGCTCACAGCAGAAGAGATGAAAGAGATTGAGGAAGAGAAGAAGAGATTGCAGGCAGAAGTTGCATCTAAGAGAGAGGAATACATTACTAAGGCAAAGGCTGTGATGAAGGAGATGGAAGGCAAGGAATCCAGGGAAATCAGGAAGAAGCTTGAAGAATTGGAGATACCAGACCTTATCATCCACGAATTATTGCCTAGTGAGAAGGCAGCTCCTGGAAAAGAAGGAGCACCTGGAGCCAAGCCAGCAGCAGCTGGAGCCAAGGCAACAGCAGCGCCTGCAAAGAAATAAATCTAATGTGATTTCTGATGATTTCTAATATAGAATATACTTTTAGTCACAAGAGTGCTAGTTTACAAATGATAAAGAATTAGTCGTCGTCTCGAGGATTTTCTCGCCCGTATACAGTAATATTTCTTTGTATTTTTGCTTCTTCCCTTTTTTTATACAAATGTTGGGTTTGATCTTCTAAAGAAAAGATGCATCTCATTATGTCATGTCTCTTTTTCCAGGCATCTTTAGGTTCAGTGTCGCTTTTTAGAAATTCTTCAATACCTGCATCTGCAGCTTTCATCCTCGCAAAAATCTCACTCAACACGTTTGTGCTGTAATGAGCAGTAACACTAAATCCTTCTTTTTCATTTTGATATCGAATTGATGTTGAAAAAGTTACATCTACAGCATACCAATCATCACCAGAAGAAACGAATCCTAAATGCACAATATCTGCTCGTAATTTCAATTTCGCACTGATAGTGCCTGCCTTAGCAGTGTAAGTGCCCAGATATTCACTTTGAGGTAAATTCTTCATTGCTTCGCGACAAAGCATTTTTTATCCTCCTTAAAACTAACCACTCGAGAATGAGAATTGGGCTGGCTTTAAAAATCTAACTGTTCTTATTCCTTTTAAAAAACACATGATATTTTCAAGCTATCCTGCAGGAATACATGAGCAGGAGCAGGAGAAGAAATATTATGACTATAGCCCACCAGAAGAGCCTCTCATACTTCGGAGTTGGCATCTTGGGCTTATCTGCCATATTTAACAATATGAATGAATCCAGATATAAATATTTTTTCAATCAGCTCCGATTATTATATCATCTTTAAAACAGCAAGCTTTAAAAAGGACTTACTATTCGCAAGTCTCATGTCAAAGAGAAAAGGCGGTTATAGGCGGAAGAGCAGGTACAAGCTCAGCCGTGACAGCAGGGAAAAGGGAAAGCTTAACCTCAGGAGGTACTTGACAGAGTACAAGCCTGGCGATAGAGTGATGCTCAGGCCTGATTCTATAGTTCAGACTGGAATGCCTGCGCCTAGGTTCTGCGGCAAGACAGGATTCATCATTGCCAAGACAGGCGCGTGCTACAAGGTGATGATTAAGGATTTCACCAAGGAGAAAAAAATAATTGTTCATCCTATTCACATGTCGAGGTGCGACGATGCCAAACGTTGAAATTGTCGAGAAGAAGTCGATAAATATTTCTGCTTTGAAGGAAGACCTGGCTGACATCAAGAAAAGGGACGGAGAGCTAAGCTTCAGAGGAGCCAAGACAGAAGAGTATGCTATTGAGTTTGCATCCATCAAGCCCAAGCAGGCAGAAGAGCTTTATGCCAAGATAGAAAAGCTTGGCATCCCAAGGCTTAAGGATTCTCACATCAACAAGATAATCGATATGATGCCTGCGAGCGTTGCAGAGCTGAAAGTCATCATCCAAGGCTATGCTTTGCCAGTCACCAATGAAAATCTTAAGAAGATAGCTGACTGCGTAGCAGAGTTCATTCCTAAAAAGAAGGAAGAGAAATCTGAGGAGAAGACAGAAGAGAAGAAGGAGTAATCAATTCTTAATTTCTTGCATTGAATAATTCCTTAATTAGAAATGCCTATAAAAAATAATGATTCAATATTACAAGCAAAGAGTTCAATAATTCAATAAACTTTAAATACGAGTTATACAAGAATGAGTTGAGAAAGGGGATTTTGAACTAATCCGAAGTAGATAGGAGTGTGTTGAAATGATGCGCAAGAAAGAAGAGGAAGCAGTAGTGCTGGATTTCCTGCCCAATGGCTACCCGTTTGACAGCAGGCCAATGCACTTGAAGACTGCCATAGCCCAGGCTATAGGCAAGGAAAACTTCACACTTCTGGAGCTTGTGCCGAGGAAAGGGATTTTTCTTCAGCCATTTGAGGAAGTATATATAGGAGAGGCTAAGAGGGATAAGATTCATCATATTAATGGCAAGATAGGAGTTGATAGGCTGACAGAGACTGCCAAGTCAGAATTGCAGCCAATAGTTGAAGAGCTGGTTAAGAAGCACGAAGCCATGTTCGTTGAATTCTTCAACAAGGCGCAGCCCATAAGCACAAGGACTCATGTCCTGGAATTATTGCCTGGAGTTGGCAAGAAGCATATGTGGGAGATTATTAATGAGCGAAAGGTTGAGCCTTTCAAGAACTTTGCAGACCTGAGAGAAAGGGTTAAGCTGATGCCAGACCCCATCACTACCATAGTCAAGAGGATTATTTCTGAGCTAGAAGGCAATGAGAAGCATTATTTGTTCGTCGACAGGCCTGGAGAGAAGACAGATTAAGCAGAACTTCTAAGATAATAAATAAATTCTCATAATCAAATAATAAAATAAAAAACATAGAAAAAAATTAAAAAATTTGTTAAAATAATTTTTATCTCGCTTTCTCAGTGCCTCGTCCCTTGTCTATTAGTCCTCTGGACCGTCTTCCGGCGCTGGTCAAGCCTCTGAAGGCTCTGCCTCTTCGCTCTGACACTCTTCTCAGGTTCACGTCCCTTAATATGTTGGGATGGTGCCTGTCTATGAGTATGACTTCGAACCAGTAATGCCTTCCGTCTTTCCCGACATAGTAGGAGTTGAGGACTTCGCAGTTGGTGTAGCTCCGGGCTGTTCTTTCCTCTGCTATCTGCTGGTAGTTTTTGTCCAGTACTTTTTTGAGCCTGTTAGCCTTTGGCCTTCTTCCGCCCAGGTCATGGGCTCTCATCTTGCCTCCTCTGATGACTCTCTGCCTGACTACTATGAATCCTTGCTTTGCCTTGTAGCCCAGGCTTCTGGCCTTGTCAATCCTTGTAGGATGCTCTACGCGCATTGTTACTGGTTGTTTTCTCCACAGAATTAGTCTTTGCCTCTGAATCACGCCCAGGTTTTTCTTAGGACTTTTCCAGAGATCCCTAACGTACTTGTACATTCCCATCTTATTTAGCCTCCATTATTATTCAAATCAACATCAGGTTCAGGCAAGCTACGCCCACATTCCTGACTAAGACGATAGAAAAAGAGTTTATTTAAAAATGTTTTGGGCGTTAGTTGTTCATTAGTTAAATGATGATGTTTCTTATTTCTTTTTCACAAATTATTTAAAATCATCTTGAATAGCTCTTCCAATAAAAAGGGAGGGATTTGCAGTGACTGAACCAAACAATGCAGAGGAACCTGATGCCGCAACACTGGGTGGCAATATTACCCTGGTGGGTTTTAAGGAGATTGACAGGGCAGAGCTAGTGGTTGTCAAGAAGATGATAGGCAGCTACACCAGAAAGCTGAGCGACACTGTTTCTGGATTTGAAGGAATAATTGTGACATTGAAGCTGGTGCACCACAAGGAAGAAGGCCATCCCAAGTACGAGCTGCACGCCAAAGCCATCATCAATGGCAAGCCTTTTGTCGCAGAAGTTGTTGAGAGGAACTTGTTCATTGGCTTGGACGAAGCTTTGAAGAAGATTGTTGCAATGGCTGCTAAGGAATAGGATAATATATAATTAAATAAAAATAATATGAAATTATAAAATAAGAATATAAAATATTTTTTATTGTTTTTTCTCAGCAGTTTTCTTTGCAGCAAGCTCGTGAGTTGTTGGAGTTTTTTCTTTTGCTTCTTTCTTGACTTCTTCCTTCTTCTCTTCAGTCTTCTGCTCAGCAGGAGGAAGAGGTTTCTCCTCTTTTTTCTCTTCTTCATCAGGCATATCTTTTACTCCGAGCTTTTTCTCGAGCTTGTCTTTCATAGTGACAGGCTCTTTCTTCTTCTCAGACTTAACAGCTTCCTTGTATTCAAACCCTTCAAGCTCTGCCTTGACTATGTTATCTTCTTTTATAGCATGAACTTTTACGTGATGAGGAGGATTTTTTATGCCATGCTTCCACATGTGCTCGTTAAGGTGGGCTCCGAGCTTTACTTCCTCTACTTTCATGTGTTTTTTCAGGAAATTCCTCAGGGTTCTGACTGCGCGAGGAGTTTTCTTGTGCTTTGCAGTCTCCCTAAAGCTTTTTCTTAAAGGAACATTATAGCTTCTCTCAATTTTTTCCTTGATTTCTTTCTTAGCCATCAAAAATCACCTTGTGATTTTTGGGGGCTCCAAAAAACTTGTTTTTTGTTAGCCATTTTTTTATCCTTATGCTTTTATCTTGATTCTTCTCCAGTTCCTCTTCACCACAGTATGCCTTCCAGGGTGTATCCTTCTGGTCTTGCCGTACTTCTTAGGCACTGTCCAGAAAGGAGCCCATTTGGTCTGGGTATTCTTCTTGATGAGTCTCTTCTTCTTTGCCCTTGGCTTGTACCTTGTCATTTATTCCACCTTGGCTGCTTCCTGGGCTTTGTTTGGAACTGGTTGATTAGGAACAGATTCTTTTTTTATCTCTTCTTTTTTCTCTTCCTTCTTTGGCTCTTCTTTTTTAACTTCTGCTTTCTTCAGAATACTTTTGTTTTCTGAATCAGCAAGTTTCTCACTTGCTGTCTTTTCTTCTTTCTTAGGCTCTTCTCTTTTTTCAACAGGCCTTTCAACAAATAACTTTTGCCTTGGCTTCTCAATGGTTTTGCCTGTCTGGGCAATCAATGCCTTGGCTTTGGGAGTGAGAACCCTGCCTTTATGAACATCCTTCTTGTCCTGCTTCAGTAAGCCTGCAACTTCCATTTGCTGGAGAAGAGTCCTGATAATCTTTCCTGAGCCTCTATAGAAATGCTCTGGAGCAACGCCCCTGTTCTTCCTGCCGCCGTACTTGGTCCTGAGCTTTGAAACTCCAACAGGCCCGAGGCTATCAACTTTCAATAGAATGCTGGCAGCTCTCATGTACCACCAGTCTGCTGTCATGGGCGGCCTTTGCTTGAAGACTCCTGTCTTTACAAAATCAGCCCAGTCAGGCTTCTTAATCATAATCTTTAATTTCTCTGCGAGTGCATTTATTAGTTCCTGTTTTGAAACATTCATGATGATTACCTTTGATATTACTCTAAATATATGCCTAGTACAGAATCTCTCTAAACCCAAACAGCTGGATAAATAAGTGGTTTATAAAGATTTCGCTTAGGAGTGAAATCTCAAAAGCAAATCTTTTGTTGATTTCGCTCGAAAAGCGAACATCTCAAACGCCTGCTTTTGTAGATTGCGATTTCTTTTCTTTCTTTAAATCTCTATTATCAAAGTGCTCTCTGAGAAGTATTGCGCCAGTCACAATAATTGCTCCAAGAGCAAGCCCTCCCAGAACATCAGTTAGCCAGTGCACGCCAAGATAAATGCGTGTGAAAGCTGTCAGTGGAGGAATTATTATTGCAGCTGCAATTGCTATTAACTTTACTTCTCCGGATTTGCTGCGCTTAAGCGCAAAGTAAAGCAAAATCCCGAAGAGAACTGCCGCTACGGTTGCGTGTCCGCTTGGAAATGAGAATCCGTCTGTAGCAGTCAGGGCATTCAGAGGCCTTGCCCTTCTTATTATTTCCTTGATTACAAATACTATTCCTGCGTCTGCAAGCATCACTGCTGCAAAAAACTTAGCGTCTTTTTTAGAGCCCTTGAACCAAATGATGACTGCAATAATTAATGAGAGCAGGACTGCTACCAAGGTATCAAGGCCTATGCCGAGAATTTTTGAAATGATTGTCAAGAAAGAATTTTTCATGCCAAACAATGCATTGTAAACTACAATGTCTAGTTTTGCTAGGAATCCATTAGCGAGGATTTGCAATAGGATGAAAAAGAAAATCAGCAGGCAGGCGATGTTCGCGGCCATAAGCCATTTGTTTTGTTTCATAATATCCGGGATTTAGCTTGTAATCTATAAATATTATGAATTTGCATTTGAGCTCTTGCCTAACAACAGTTAGTTTCAATATTATTCAGTAGCAGGCATTAAGAATCAGGACTGTATTAAAAGAGCGTATTGCACTGCGAATTGTTTTTCATTTTGTGCTTGGCTATACAATTGGAATAAATCTTTGATACTAAACTTCTTACAGTAGTCTCCTAATTCCTCACTTAGTTGATTATATCGCATAAAATAAGGATTCCCAAATTCTGGCTTGACACCTTTCAATCTTGCTTCTAATGATTGGACTTCCCGAATTTTATCAAAAACTTCTTTTGCATCCATTGTGATTACTTCGGAATAGATAATCATTTATATATCTTTCGCCCACCATCTCAGCCATACTTTCTCGCTCACTGCTCGCATATGTTTGCTCCGGAGGGCTCAGTCACCTACCAGCGATAGTTGAAATTAACGAAACTTTTAAATACACCTAATCTCAGGGTAAGATTTAAATAGTTGAAGGACAAGAGATAGTTTATATTAGTCAGCTTAAGATAATTTATTATAAAATCATCAAAGAGGTGTTGTGATGAATAAGAAAGCTTCTATGGAACTAGGCATTAATGCGATTGTCATCTTGATAATAGCCTTGGCTTTGCTAGGCTTGGCAATGGCTTTTATCACTAATCTTTTCAAGAGCGGCCAGGGCAAGCTGGGAAGCCTTATTGCCAGGACAGACCTGCCTGTGCATGCTGACGCTTCCAACCAGTTGGTGTTTGATAATGCAGACATCACAGCGAAGGTAGGCACGAACTCCAATGTTATTGTTAGTGTTTACAATGATAAGTTTAGTCAGACTTCTCCTGTGAACTTGTCAATTGCTGATTGCACCAATCCAACCGGGGATCATCCGGAAATCACGCTTTCTTCTCTTGAGCAGAAGATTCCTCTTGGCACTGATGCTGGTTACAAAGCTATCTTGACTATTCCTGGCGGCGACTCTATCTCGACTGGGAATTATATTTGCACTGTGCAAGCCACTGATGGAAGTGCGATTGTTTCACAGCAATTATTTGTCAATGTTGTTACCTAAATACTAATTAAAAAGAGAGGGGTGATTTTATATGGTCAAGATGAAGAGGCATATGACTCATGAGGAAGAATTTGATATTATGAAGCTTGTTCTGGACAAGTTCTTGTGGCTGGGCGTTGGCATAATGGCTTTCGGGTTTTATGAGATGATAACTTTGAGCACTAACCTGGCTTATGGCTTGTCAATACTCGCGGCAGGGGCAGTGGTGCTGATAATCTTCATGATAATACTCTTAAGGGAGTATAATTTTTTGGGAAGAACATAAGAGCCTGCTGATAATAATAAATACTATACTATATACTATAATGCTAGGCGCTTTTATAAAAAGGGGTAAAAATGAGAGTTAAAAAATTCTTTTTAGGCTTGCTGATAATATCCTTGCTTCTGATAAGCCTCTTGTTGTTAACCAGCTGCGGCAAAAAGGCTGAGTGCTCTAAGAATAGTGACTGCACAACAGGCAACTCTTGCATCACCAGCAAGTGCAGCGAGGGTAAATGCGTTAATGCTGCTGTTCCGAATTGCTGCGGCAATGGCAAGTGCGATAATCTTAGCGGAGAGAACAAGTGCATCTGCCCTGCTGACTGCGGCAAGTGCACAGGAAATGTGAAATACACAGTCACTACCTCGCGAGGCCCAAAGCAGATGAATGCATCCTATGCTATTTATTTGTGCGACAATAATGCCTGCGTTGTTGGCGTAGACCCTGATATTGTTAAGCAGAAAAGCCTTACTAACAACATTAATGAGTATGGCGGATTCAAGGCAGAAGTGCTCACCACTATTGATTATCCTTATGATGTCAAGAAGGACAAGGCCAGCGTCAGGATTCTGCTTAAAGATATTGACCCTGATGTTGTTGGCAGCATTATTTTCAGGAGGATTCAAGTACTTGACGGCAGCGAGCTCATGGGAGAACAAATCATCAGCCAGGAATTGATAAATGTCGGTGACATGTTCACAGAGGATTTAAGCCTTGCCAGCTCCCAGAGCCTGGTCGAAACTGAGAAGGCCATTGATGTTAATGTTGATTATGAATACACTGCAATGGAGAGGGGCTCTCCTGTTATCCATAGAAATTCTGCAAAGAGCCGCCTGTCAGAGAAGATAATGTTTGTTTCCTAGGAAGATGAAAAAGAGTGGAAGAGAATACTAGGAGAAGAAAAAAAGAGTGATAGAATGAATACTAAAAGAAAAAAGGCAAGCATGGAGTTAAGCGTTAACTTCCTTGTCGTAATGATTATCTGCATAGTGCTGCTCGGCATAGGCATCAAGCTCATTACTACTTTCGTAGGCGGCGCTGAGAAGATGAGGAAGGACGTTGACAGCGTCCAGAAGGCAGAATTGATAAAAGCGATGAATGACGGAGCCTTGGTTGCTGTTTATCCTATCAAGCTCACTGTTAACCGCGGCAGCAATGCTGATTTCTCCCTTGGAATTGCTAATGAGCTGGGCAGGAATGAGAGCTTCTCACTTTATGTTCTGAAGGTGAGCTCCAATTCAGGAATCCCTCCCACTCCGCTCTACGTTACCAAAGCCATCCCTATTAATAATAATGAGCAATACTTCACGCCAATAAGGATTCCTGTCCCAAAGGAAGCTTCCCACGGAACTTACATCTTCAATGTCTATGTTTGTCATAGCTTGGCTCGGTGCATTAATGGCTCAGATGACAGCTATGGCGACCTGCAGAAATTATATGTTAATGTTAACTGATTCTGATGCAGCCTAAAATGTAAAAGTCTGCTGAGAAAATAATAAAATAAAGAATAAATAAGAAACAAAATTAAAATAATTTAGCTTATATCAATTACTTTTATCTTGAAGGTCAAAGTCTTGCCTGCTAATGGGTGGTTCAAGTCTATGGATACTTGGTCATTGGTCACTTCTGTGATGTTGGCAGGCACTTGCATGCCGTTTGGCAGGCTGATTAATAACACCATGCCGACCCTTGGCTCTTGTTCTTTTGGCAGCTGAGCCCTAGGCACTTTCTTGACCATGTCAGGATTAGGATCTCCGTAGGCTTCTGATGGCTGGAGCTTGATAGTCTTTTCTTCTCCTTTCTTCATGTTCATGATTCCTTTTTCAAATCCTGGTATTATCTGGCCTGCTCCTACTTCGAACTCTAATGGCTGGCCGTGCTTTTCAGAGCTGTCGAAGACTGTTCCATCATCAAGTGAGCCTGTGTAATCAACTTTTACTTTGCATCCGTTCTTAACAACATTAAAGGCTTTTTCAGAGTAATTATTCTCTTTATTTTTTTCTTTATCTTTCTCTGCACCTTCCTTCTTCTTCGCTTCTTTTTTTGCTGGCATATTATCAACTCCTTGTTTTTTATAAAATAAATTTAAATAAATTTTTGAAAATAATAAAAAAATATTTTTTTTCTTTTTCTCAGCCAGAGCCTTTGGCTACTTCTGCGTCCAGAGCTATGTTTTTCCTGCTCCTGATTTGCTTCTTGACTTTTTCCTGGAGCTCTTCCGGCATTCTCTCGAATGTCTGGTCTACTAGGGATGATACTCCTCTTCCTGATGTTGCGCTTCGCAAATCATTGCTCCATCCTAATAGCTCTGCCACTGGCAGTTTTGCTTTTACTGCTGTCATGGTTCCTTCCTGTGTCATCTCCAGCAGTTGCCCTCTCTTGTTGTGGACGAGCTTGGATATTTCGCTCACATATTCCAGCGGCGCTTCGATGAGCTGGACTTGTTTTGGCTCGAACATTATGGGCTTGGCCAGCATCATTGCGTCTCTTATTCCGTCCCTGACAGCAGGGTATACTTGTGCTGGTCCTCTGTGAATTGCGTCTTCGTGCAGCTTCATGTCTTCAAGCTTTACTTTTACTTTGATGCACGGCTCCCTTGCCAGTGGCCCGCCGTTCATGACGTCTTCGAACATGTCGATTATCATTTCTATGACTTCTCCAAGGTATACTTGTCCTCTTGTGTTGTCGACGAACATGTTTCCTTTGTAGATGTCTTTTACCTTGTCTGCTTCTTTTGAATCCATGTCAAACTCTACTAGCTTGTCCCTTACTACGAGGTCTTTCTTCTTGAACCTCATCTCTGGGATGTCGCCTGCTTTTATTGCCTTGTAAAGATCGTCGTTGAGCGGCTCGACTGTGAAGTAGAACTTGTTGTGCTTGTTAGGAGATTTTCCTTCTACTTCTGGTGATTTCGCAGATATTGATTCCCTGTAAACAACAATTGGCGGAGAAGTCTGGACTTTGAGTCCTTTCTCTGTGACTATCCTGTTCTCTACAATCTCCAGGTGCAGCTCTCCCATTCCGCTCATCAGGTTCTCTCCTGTCTCCTCGTGGATTTCTATTTTTATTGATGGGTCTTCCTTGGCTACTCTTCGCAATACCTCGACCAGCTTTGGCAAGTCCTGTGTTTGTAATACCTTGATTGATTTGGTAATGACTGGCTCAAAGATGTGCTTTAATTCCTCGAATGGCTGCTCAGGCTCATCTGTTATTGTTTCTCCAGCATAGCCGTCTATTCCTCCAATTGCTAATACATTGCCTGCAGGAACATTATCAAATGGCTCGTTCTTTATTCCTACGTACATGTAAACGTTCTGTATTCTTTGCTGTTTCTTCTGGTTGTTTAGGTAGACAGTCATGCCTTCCTTCATTGTTCCGCTGAAAAGCCTGCCTGCTGATATTTCCCTGTTAGTCTTAGGGTCGATTAGTACTCTGGTGATGCAGAAGGCTAGCTTTGCATTAGGGTCGCATGTCAGCATTCCTTTTCCTAATGGTGATTCTGGCTCTCCGTGCCATATTTTTGGAATCCTGTAAGGCTGGGCTTCTAATGGGTTGGGCAGGTGCTTTACTACCATGTCCATGATTACCTCGTAAAGAGGAGCTTTTTCCCAGAAGAATTGTTTTCTCTGCTCAGGATCCTCTATCTTGTATCCGTCAAGAACTTCCGCGAACTTTATGTTTTTCTTTTGCATGTAAGGAATTGATAATGCCCAGTTATCCCTGGCGCTTCCGAAGGTTACGCTTCCGTCTGCTGCATTCACTTTCCATTTCTCCTTGTGATCCTTCTCTGCAATCTGCTCTATTAATTGGTTGAACTCAATGATTATTTTAGCTATCTTTTCCTGGATTTTTTCAGGCGGCAACTGTAATTCTTTTATTAGCCTGTCTACCTTGTTGATGAACAATACTGGCTTGACTCTTTCTCTCAATGCCTGCTTTATGACTGTTTCAGTCTGGGGCATTATTCCTTCTGAGCCGCAGACTAATACTATTGTTCCGTCAATTGCTCTCATGGCTCTTGTGACATTGCCTCCAAAGTCTACGTGTCCTGGAGTGTCGATGAGATTGATTAGGTATTCTTGCTGCTGGTAGTCGTGCACCATTGAGACATTTGCAGAATCAACTGTCAATAATCTTTCCTGCTCGTCAGAGTGCTGCCAGGTAGCCATTCCTTTGTCAAGGTCTCCTGCGAATTTCTCAGCCATTAATCCTGAAGCTGCTAATAGGTTGTCTGTGAAAGCTGTTTTTCCGTGGTGGATGTGCGCGCTAGTGCAAATATTTCTTATAAACTTGGGCTCTCTCATAATCCTGCCAATCTTGTCAATCATCTTTTCTCCCATGTTAATCAAATCCTCCGAATAATCACTTAATCATTTCTTTAATTATAAAACATGAATGTCATGCACTGTCTTGTAAGTGTGCAGTTCCTTGGGTGTGAACCACAAAGGCACTTCGTAAGCTGCGTCTTTCTTGTCAGCTGATGCGTGGATTACATTCTTCACTCCTTGCTTTTTCTCGTCGCAATGAGAATAGCTTACATGGCAGAAGTCTCCTCTTATTGTTCCTGGAGCTGCTGATTTTGGTTCAGTAGCGCCGACAATCTTTCTCACATTCTCAATTGCGTCAACTCCTTCGATTACCATAGCAATGACTGGTCCTGAGGTTATGAAGTCAGTCATGTACTTCCTGACATGCTCGCCTCTCCTAATGGCCAGGTCTTCTGTGTAGTGCTGCTTTGCGAATGCTTCGTCAACCCAGCTCATCTTCATGCCCACAATCTTAAGCCCTGCATCCTCGAACCTAGTAATGATTCTTCCAATCAGGCTTCTCTGCACTCCATCAGGCTTAATCAAAACAAGCGTTCGCTCAATCAAAATTTCACCTCCATGAAATTTTGGTGTTCCAAAAATTTTCCAATTTTTGCAACTATCATAGTATTTTACCTTTTTTAATATTAAAAACTTAAAAATATTTTAGGCGCCTCAATTGGCGGCGAGCCTCTATTTCTTCATTCCCTTCTTTATGTTGGCGTACTCCACAGTCCACCTTGTGGTCCTGGGCTTCCTGCGCAGCTTTATCATGTTCTTCTCGCACTTGGTGCTGCACAAGTCAATAACTTTGCCATCATTCTTTACCAGCATCTTGCCAGTGCCCGGCTCTATTTGTTTCCTGCAAAAATCACATCTAGGCATAAATATCACCTATTATTATTTGTTCCTTCCAGCCTTGTTTAGAGGCCTGGCTTCTATCTCTGTCTCCCTGAGCATTAGTATGTCGCCTAGCTGCACAGGCCCTCTGAGGTTGCGCCTGATGACTTTGCTCTTGTCTCGTCCGTCAAGCACTCTGCACCTTACCTGGGTTGCTTCTCCTCTTGTTCCTGTCCTGCCTACTATTTCCTCGACGCTTGCAGGCACTGCTGGTGAGAAGTTAACTCCTCCTCTTGGTCCTTCCTGCTGCTGTCTTTGCTGGCCGCCAGCCTGGGCTCCATCGTCTCGCTTGTTAATTGATTTTCTTTCTATTCTTTCAGCCATTGTAATCACCAAATCCTTACTTCACGCCAAGCTCTTTCAATAGTTCCTTGGCATCTCCTTCCTTGACAATAGCCACGCTTGCAGTTCCTACTTTCAATCCTGCTGCTGCTCCGAGCTCTTCCTTGCTAGGAACTTCTGCAACTACTATTCCTTTCTCCTTTGCTAGCAAAGGTATGTGCATAAGTATCTCTGGCGGAGAAACATCTTTTGCAATAACTACTAATTTGGCTTTGTCCTTTTCAATAGCCTTGGTTACTTCATTGGTTCCCTTGATAATCTTGCCTGTCTTCCTGGCAAGCTCAACTGCTTCGTAAACCTTTTCGCTCATGTTCATCAATCCTCCTACATCAGGTTATTATACTGAGATACAATCAGAAAGTTGTACCTCGCTCAGCCCTTAAATTTCTTTAAGAGCGTCATAAGTCATCGGTAAGTCTAAGAGAAAAAATGATTGTTTATAAATTTATTGATTAAAAGACGGAAAGTTTATGCTGTTTTTGCATAAGCCATGGCTGCGGAACTGCCTGCTGCGTGATTCTTTTTCTCATAGGCAAATCTTAAGCATTCCTTGAAGTCTTTTACGAAGAGCTTGACTCTATTATCTGAAACATTTAAAATGTATAATTGTGTTTTGCTTATTATCCTGGATTTTTTTATTATTCCTTTCTTTTCAAATTCTTTTATTATTTCATAAGCCTTTGGCCTTGAGATGCCTGTCTGCTTTGCCACGTCTCCTATTGCAAAGTCAAGCTCCTGGTTTTCCAGGAGATGCTCAAGTATGATGTTTCTTGCATTTGTTCCGTATGTTTCGCAGAAGATTCCTCCTTTTTTCATTTATTGCACCTCTGTTAACATTTCCTCAACGCTCTTAGGGTTTAGGCTTATGTGCCAGTCAAAGCCTTTGCCAGTCCTCTTCTTTACTCTTAAAATTATTTGGTTATTGATTAGCTCCTTGTATTCTTTCTTGAAATCTTTTCTTTCTTCCTTGCTTAATCGCCTGGTTTTTGAATTTATGATTAGGTTCTCAGTAATATGGTTGCCGCCTATCTTTCTTTGGTTCAATAAGGTTGTGAGTAAAGCCCTGATTGCTTTGTTCATGCAAAGGCACTAGTTAATAATACTTAACTAACTGTAAATATTAATTAACTAGAGTATTTAAATCTTTCTATTCCTAAATGCAAGACTGGCTTAAATAATGCTATGGCTGAAAAGCGGAGAAAAAAAGAAGAAAACGGAAATAATTCATTGGAGAAGAAGCTTCTTTTCATTAATATCATCAATCATTCCTTTGAAAGCCTTATTTTTTGACGTGCAAAAGAATTCTCTGCAAACTTTTGGCCTAATATCATGAATAGAACATTTATTGTTCTTAAGATAAAAGCAGCTTCCATCCTTTTTTTGCCCAATAATGTTGGCGCCGCACATTTCTGCCTTGGCAAAATCCTTGATTAAGCCGAACTTTTCAAACTGAGTCCTGTATTTCTTTGACAGGTATTCTTTTTTTGACAGGTTAATCAAGAATAATTTGCAACAGACACCGCAGCCAGAACAGATGTTCACCATGACGAATGACTATATTGTTAATTATATAAAGGTTGCTGAAGAGGAAGATTCTTCCCATTCTCACAACGCAGCCAGCAGCTTGAACACCAGGAAAGCAGGCCAGAATAAAGCCTTTATTATTCCTAAAACTCCCATCCAGAAAGACGTTGCTGTAGAGACGTAATAAATAACTGCGCCAATAAAACCTAAACCGTAGACAGCACCGCCGCCATGATGATGAAAGTGCCTGCAATTACACTCATCCTTCTTCTTAATCTTCCTAGGCATAGATAACCACCTCAGAGACGACTATAACATTATAAGTATAAAAAGGTTGCGGGAATTAAACCCAAGCCCTGAAGAGAAAAAAGAATTAATAAAGGTGACTGAAGAGAAAACGAGAGTAGAGGCGAGAGGTGGTAAAGAAGCAGATTTTAAAAATATTTCTGGAAAAGCCATTAATATTCTTTCCGTTTACTTATTATGAAAAGTTTCTATATCTATGTGAACTAGTTAGTATTACTGTAGTTAAAAACCGGGACAAATTCAATTTTTACATGAGGGTTGGGCTTTGGAAGTATAAATGCCATGCCATAGTTATATACAACTAATAGGTAAGAGTTCGGAGTATAGGATGTCAGATTGGAAGAGTTGACTTTGACCAAGAATGGATCTGATTTGTAGACAAAGTCTTGAGTTCTGTTTGCCAAGAGTAACCCAATGCTTGGAGGTGAATAATAAACTTCCTTCAATTCAAGGTCCTTTAACAAACCCGAGGCAAATATTTTAGCGTATACGTTATCTCCTTGAAAATATTGCTCTTTATCTAAAGTAATTGTTACGTTAGAAGTTAATAGTAGAATCATATTTATTAGTATGTATGCAATTATTATTGTAACAAAAAGTGCGAGGATGTAAAGCAATACATCCCATATTATGTTTTTCAAATATTTTTTGAATATTAAGAGCATAACAAATAAAACGAATACTAAGAATGAAATCAAGAAGTAATGGATTGGTAACATAAAAATAAGTAACATGATAATAAATAAACCGAGAGCGGTCCCGAGAATCCAGGCCAAGTCAAAAGGTGCTTCATAAATGAATTTGATAAGTTTGCCTTTAAATTTAAAAATGCCTTCTTTTTGCTTGTTTTCAAAATCAAAGAGATAAATAAAAGACAGCAGTACTAGAGCCAGTATATAAACAATCAGAAGAACCATTAAGAACTTGATTATTTGAATTAAAATGGTGACTGGCCCAAAGATCATTGAAGAGGTCAGCTGTTCTGGTCTGACTATTTGCTTAAGAAGACCGTATAAGACTCCGAAAAAGGCAAATGAAGCTGCTAAAAGAGCAGAAATTCTAGGCCAATGAATTTTTTCTTCACCGGCTTTTTTTTCTTTTATCTCATTTGGATTTATCTCTTCTACCATTTTTGTTCACAATCTGATAAATAACAAATATTATTTCTACGACCCCTGCTATACTTGGGATTATAATTCCTAAATTCCACCCTTTATTCACACTAACTAAAACCAGTGCTATCATTATGATTAAGAAATAAATATAGTATTTGCTGCCTTTTACTCTTTGCATTAATAGATTTACCTGATACCATTTAGTTGCAAGGAAGTTTCCAAGAGGAACAGATACTGCAGTAAAGATGAGCGCCCAAATAAAGTATTGCTCTGAAGTTGTCATAACCAAAGCATTTTTCAAATAAGGCACTTTGAATATAAAAATATAAATGGCTACGAGAAATAAAAAAGAGTACAATACATTTAGATTTCCTTTTATTGCCAATCCGGATTCACAAAGTGCGTCCTTAATATCTTGCCCTCCTTTTGTAAAAGGCAACCAAATTTCAAACCTCGGTTTTATAGATTCAATCCTTTTCAGTTTTGAACCACTATCATTATCTTCAGCAGATAGGCTATTTAGAGCCTCCTCAACTTCTTCATCTTCTAAATTTAACATATCTGCTATTCCTTCCTTAGAAACATTCAGTGGATTAAAATCAAAAGTATCCCATCCTTTAGAAGTTTCCTTAATTATATGGTTAAAAACTTTTTTTTCAATTTCAGAGGCAGTGTACTGCTTAGGCATGTACTAAAGGGTATGAGGATTAGACTATAAAGTTTTCTATTACGCAGAAAAGCGTTTATCCAGAAATCCCAAAATTTATCCTGGTTTACAGATGAAAAGCGAAAAATATATACGCCATCACATTTTCTATCTGAATAAAATGGTTAAATACCTGTTTATTGATACTAATATTTTTCTTGTATTGTACTCATACAGTGAAGATCAACCGATTAGATTAAAAGAACTTATAGAATCTATTAAACAAAAACAAATCGCCTTCGTATTGACAGAACAAGTTGTGAACGAATTCTATAGAAATAGGGAGAGCAAGCTTAATCCATCACTTAATACTATCGAGGAATTAAGCTTGGATAAGAATAAATTTAAAGTGCCTGCTTTTTGTTCGAGTCTTGAGTCAATCAAAAAAATAAAAGAGAAATTTGACGAGATAAAAAAACTTGCAAAAGAGGCACATAAAATATTATCTGATGAGTCTAAGGAACAGAAATTGGAAGTCGATTCACTTTTTGCTGAGTTAGTTAAAATTACAACTCCAATAAGTATTACTGAACTGATTTTTCAAAAAGCTAAGAGAAGAGTTGAGTTAGGAAATCCTCCTGGAAAAGAAGGATCATTAGGAGATGCTATTAATTGGGAGATTTTATTGGAAACTGTTCCTGTAAGCGCAGATTTGATTTTTATAACTGCTGATAAAGATTATTTGTCTCCGTTATCCGAAGTGGAAGTATTGACGTTTCTGAAAAAAGAATGGGAAGACAAAAAGAAATCAAAAATCGTTCTCTATAAGACGATTTCTGGATTTTTGAAAGAAGAATTAAAAAATAAAACTGTAACGTCAGAAGAGATTAAGAAAGAAGAAGCAAAAATAAGTGCTTCTTCAAGTCCGCTTGACAATTTGCACATCCGATCATCTGGTTTATTTGGAGTATCCGATTTGAGTTTTGTTGGACCTCATCCTACTTCTGGCGGATTAGTTGGCTCTGCTTTTGTTGAGGATGAAAAAATATCCTTGTTTTGTGATAGTTGTAAGCAAACTTATCCCGCACCTAAATATTTACCTATAACATTTTGTTCACATTGCGGTTGTGCGAACTATAAGAATCCTTTTTTAATTTAAATTCGATAATCTTGTGAAATAATCAAATTTGCTTTTTGTTTTATTTATTTCATAATAACTATTCTCTTTTGCATAAAAAAAGAATTTATCAAGATAAAACTAATTAATTTAAGAACCAAAACAATTAACAATTTATATCAAATTTAGCGATGACTTGAATGGGCTCTTCAATTTTCATATGGTTTAACGATACTGTTTTATAATCCGTGTCTATATAGAGCGTAATGTCAAAAATAGTTTCGAGTGTTGTATTGTCGAATATTCCAAAGTAACACACGTTTTTTTGACAACTCACATGCCACATACTCCTAGCAGTATCGTGACCAAAATTAGACGTTACGTTAACGAATTTGCAAGAGGATTTATTCAAAAGTTTAGTATTTTCAAAATTAATGAGAAGATCTCCTTCTTGTTCAACAGGCAAATCAAGAGAATTCGTTATGTTAAAGATGATGCCACAATGCGTACTATTACAAGTATCGTAATCACGGGAATTATCTTTATAAGAATAAAGTTGGTTTGTTATATTCTTTTCAATGTACCCTTCTAAAACTATTTGTTTAATGTCCTTTAATTCTTGTTCGTGAAATGAAAAGGCTAATACGTGCTGATCAGGGTAAAACGTAACATTTTCAATACTAATCACATTTTGACCATGTGCCGTGTACTGTTCCTTAAATTGCTGTGATTGAGAATCATAAAGATATGTTTCGTTTTTGTTATTTATTAATGATATTGTTGTAGTCGTAGAATTAATATCAAAAGGAGCATAATTCAGGTATATGAACTGTTTTTGTGTGTCAAATCCCATGATTCCAAAGCTCTTTATTTCTGTAGTGAATCTAATTTTTTCATAAGCATTTGAGTAATTGTTACTCCCAGAGTTTGATTCTACCACATAAGAAATTATCTGTGGCTGAATTGTTTTAGTGGAGGGTATGAGCAACATAGGCAACACTAAGAATTCTAGGACAATCACTATAATTAAACTTGTTACAGTCAGCCACTTTTTCTCATGTTCCTTAAATAAGATAAATTTTTTCTCATTTGCTGATAATATATTTTTACAAGTTATATAATAAATTATCAATAAAAAGATTGTAAAGATAGTTATTAAGATTGTGAGAATAAAGAATGTAAGTATATATGATCTAAAATAGTTTTCATAGAAGAAAAATAAAATATAGATATAAGAAAAAAGTATCATTACCCATGTAATGAAAAAAATTTCTGATATGGCTGTTTTATAAAAATAAGTTCGTTTCACAAATAAAACAATTGATATTATGACTAAGATAGCTAGAGTTGAGAGAATTATGTTAGCTTGAGCAGGATCAAAATTACTGATTTTTAACTCATTAACTGCTGGAATGATTATATACATCGTTAAAAAAAAGGCAAAGATAAAGGTAGTAAGAAACATAAATATTTTAAGAATAGATAAAAGGTCATCTACGTTTTTAATAGCTAAAGTTCCATGTTTTGAGTAAAATCTTAACCAAAGAATATATGATGCAAAAATTAGTAAAGTAATGTATAATGGAAGATTCATACCAAATACTGTTGATGGGTCCACTCTTCAGTTCCTCCTTTTATTTATAGAACTTAGGTTTGGCTTATAAATATTATCCAAAGCCGGTTCGATTTCTAAAAGATCAGAATCTTCCCGCTTCCTCTTCTTTACTTTAGTGTCGTGTTTGGAAGCGCCTAGAATTCTTTCTCTTTAGAATTCTTTTGCTTGTGAAGGAATTATTGATTTATAAGGTTCGCATTCAAATCATCAGCAGCATTGGTATGATTGACCTTGTTCCTTTCTCTTTGATTATTTCTTGTATTTTATCCCTGCGCTCATCGTTCAGATAATATTTTGGCCCAAATTTATGCTTTTTGCAGCAAACAATTCTTTGCTTTACCAGCGCTTTGAGAACTTCTTTTCCTATGGCCTTGTCTGGCAGGCCTGCAAGCATGTTTTCTTCATGCAATGAGCCTTTTCCCCAGCAGCCATTGGAATAAAGCTTTCTTGCCAGGGTCCTGCTGTATTTGATGTATTCACTCTTCTTAACCTTAGACATGAATAATGAAGTTATCATAACTTATATATAAAAACTATTATGTAAGGGCTATAATATTGTCCCTTAAGGGCTAAAAACGAAACCTTTATATAAGCATATGTATAAACATAAGTCATTACGCAAGTAATTACATAAATAAAAATGAAAAGCATTTTCTTGAACAAGGAAGGAGCATCACCTAAGAATAAAATACTAGATTTTCTTATAGTTTATCAGGAATTTGATTATTCTTTGAAAGATATTGCTAAATTCTCTAAAGTAAGCTATAGCTCTATGAAAAGCCTAAAAAATGAGTTAATTAAAGACAAATGGATTGTTTTAACTAGGACCATAGGCAAAGCTCAAATGTATAAATTGAATGTAAACAGCAAGAAAGTCTCTAAGTTCATTGATTTCTATTGGAGTGTTGTAGAATCTGAGAATGAAGAGCCTCAGAAATCAGAATATGTTCAGTCAGGCAAAGTTGCTGTTCCAGTATCAGCAAAGAATTTTTAATCTTATTGCTTCTTCCTCTATCAATCTCTGCCTTAGCTGTTTTACCTTGTCTCTCGCGCTTTGGTCATAAGAACAACAGGATTTATTTTCTTTTGCCTGATGACTGGTGCGCTGTCATTACTTGGCTTATTCATGACTTTTCTTAATTCTTCTATCAGCTCATTTGTGTTAAAGAATATGTCTGTTGCAAATTGGTACATCACATCAATCCTCTTGGGCTCATTAGGGAACAGCACATACCCTGGCTTGCCGCAACCCCTTACATAGCCTAATTCCAGGTGGCCTGATTTTCCGCATGGCATGAGCATTATTACCATGTCAGCCCTGTCAAGGTGTGTCTTGTCAAAATTGAAAACATGCTTGGCTCCCCAGTCTTGCAGAGTCTGTTTATAGTTAAGCCCTCTTTTCTTGCCGTATTTTCTTAGGAATTCATCTGCTTCAGGTCCTGGGGTTATCCAGCTGCAGAAAAATTCGCATTGAGGAAATTCTTTGCTTAGCTTGTTTGCCAAATCAATGACTTTCCAGTTCTTCAACGCTCCTATAATGTACACAACTGTTTCCATGATTACTCACCGTTTTGATTTAACCCTATTTTTCATTGATGCTTCTCTTCCTATTTATTAAATTAACTATTTATGCTCACTGCTTCAAGTAGCTCACAATCGTTGCCTGGCTTCGCAGGTTTGCAATGTAAGCGTTGAGTATTGTCTGCTTGTTATTGATTATCAGGAAGTTCTTTACCTGGTCTTTTACCTGCTCATAGGCTAGTTGCCTTGGCAGGGTTATGTTGATTATCTGGACTATGTGATAGCCTAGCCTTGAGCTTAATAGCTTGGTGGTTCCTGGCGTTGAGTTGAAGACTACTTGCTCATACTCTGGCAGTAGTTGTCCTTCCTGGAAATCATATTCTCCGCACCTCTGAACACTTACTGTGTCTTCTGAATACTTTGTAACCAGTTCGCAGAAGTTAGTAGCATTGAGCATGGAAGCTATTGCTTTTATCTCGTTAAGCTTCTCTGCTGCGTTGCTGTCATTAGCATTTATCATCAATTGCCTAGTAGCTGCTCCTGCTTTTATGAAGAAGCTTTGCTGGTTAGTGTCATAATAAGTTTTTATCTGTGCGTCTGTGGGTGCTTGCGAGTTGTTGGTGACTGTATTAATCTCTTTTTGCAATAACAAGCTGTTCCTTACGCTAGTCCTGAAAATTTCCAGTGTTGAGTTGCCGGCTGCAAGGTTCTGCTCTAGCTGCTGCAGTGATAATCCGCTGTTGCTCAGGAAGCTGTTAATGGCTGCATCAACTTCTTGCTCTGTAACAGCCAGTCCTTTCTTCACAGCGTCCTGTAATAATAATTTGTTTCCAACCACTGCGTTCAATGAGTCCTGCATTGAAGTGTTAGTCCTCTGGTTTGCTGCTATGTTATTATAAACAGCCAATACCTCATTCAGGTAGACTGGCTCATTATTAATGGTAGCTAATAAGTTCTGGTTCAGGGTTTGCTGGGAAGAGTTGGCGCTCATGTTCTTTTCAATAGTGCATTCAGTCTTTCCATTAGATGGGTTTATCACAAATATTACTAATTTTTGCAAAGCACTATTGCTTACCTGAGCTAAGTAATACTCATCAAGGTTGAAGTCTGGGCAATAAGTCTTTATCAGTATGGCAGTCTGCTGAGCTCCTGCTCCAGAAAGCTTTTCTGCTGAGAATACATAGTCTGGATAGGTTTTCTGAAACTTCTTAACAGCTTCGTCAAGAGGATTGGTCTTGCATAGCAGGCTTATTCCCAAGGCTATGACTATTATTGCCAGGACAATTATTGCTATTATCATTCCTAAAGGTTTTTTGGTTTTTTTACTCATTTTTATCAACCTTCTTTTTTGTTTTCAGCTTATCTTAAACTTTATTTTAGGCGCCCTCAAACGCCGGGCGGGGGCTTACGAGCTTATTAATTTTCTTTTTTATGCTTCCTCTTTCTTGGATTCCTTATTATAAAAGCTTATGGCTTTATCAAATTCTTTCTTGTCAAAAAGCATCCAAGGCTCCTTGGTATAGTAGATTAGCGCTCCTTTCGAATCCCAGAGCAGCAGGCCAGAATATTTTAGTCCTGGCTCAATTATTAGTTCTGGAGGAGGAAAGTATGATGTGTAAAGGTTCTCCTTGATAACATTATTGGTCAAGTCTTCTTCTTTCAGCTTGTCAGCCAGTATCCTTCTGACAATAATCTTAATTGCTCCAAGAATTTCCTCCTGCCCGTCATAGTTGATGCAGAAGTTAAGGAAGAACTTGTCATAGTCCTTGGTCTTGTCAATGAGCAGCTTGAAGATGTCTGATAGTTCAGAATCCAATTCATACCAATGGCCTATGATGAAAACCCTGACCTGGTTCTTGTGAATCCTCTCATCATTAACCAGATGCTTGAAAAATTCTTTAAGGTCTTCAAGCATTCCTTCGTACTCTGAAATGTTAATTGTGAGCACCCTGTTCTCATGCTTGAGCTGCGAATCAACAAGGTCGTCAATTAGTGTGATGTGCTGCTTTACTGCCTGTGCAAACTCTTTTTTCTCTTCCTCTGCCCAAGATTTTACAGCTCCAGTGTTCACAGCAATGTGTATGGGCACGTTCTTTGGCTTTGATAATACAGGAATATCAACCATTAAAATCTCTCCTCACAATTTCCCCCTGCAAATAACAATTATAGATAAATATTTAAATCCTCCGCTTCTAAGAAAAACCTATGCTGCTCAACATGGTATCGCCCACTACTGTAGGATTGGCAGTAGGCCTAATCGCTCTTATAATAGCCAGCTGGTGCGACATAAAGACCAGGGAAGTTCCTGACTGGCTTAATTATTCATTAATAGCCTTTGCCCTTGCGAGCGCAGTCACCCTCAGCATTTACCATAACTACAGCCACATATTCTTTGAATCATTACTAGGAGCAGGCTTTGGAGTTCTAATAGGACTGGCAATGTTCTACACAGGACAATGGGGTGGAGGAGATGCAAAGCTAATCATAGGAATAGCAGCGCTAATAGGCTTCAGCGTGTCTGACATCAGCAAGAGCTCAATGTATTTTCTGGTCTTCCTGGTGAACATTTTATTAGTAGGCTCTCTTTACGGCTTAGGATACAGCTTTGTGAAAGCAATTATTAATTACAAGCTCTTCAAGCCCGCAATTGAGGAGAAGCTCAGAAGCAAGACAGCCTTGATAATCAGGATAATCCTCCTGGTCCTTGGCATAGGGGCATTCATATTCCTAGTAGCAAGCAGGAGCATTGAATCAGCAGTTCTTTTCGGCTTGGCGCTGGCATTCTTCCTGTTCTTCTACCTCTGGGCTTTTGTGAGCACAGTAGAACAAGTTTGCATGATAAAAAAAACTCCTGTGTCAAAGCTGACAGAAGGAGACTGGATTAGCGGCAATGTTATGAAAGGAAAGAAAATAATCCTGCAACCCCAGAAAACAGGATTAACACTGGAAGACATAGCCTTGCTCAAAAAGAAGAAGATAAAGGAAGTATTGGTAAAGATAGGAGTGCCTTTTGTCCCCAGCTTCTTAATAGCTTACATTCTCACCTTTGCTGTGGGCAACTGGATGGCTTACTTGATGTAAAGAAAAAATTACAGCTTCAAGGAATCTTGGTCAGTTGCTTTATCAAGTAATTAGTCTTGTCCTCTTTCGGAATCTGGATGACTTCCTCCTTTTTGTCCTCTGGCAACAGAACAACAGGCTTCTCCTCTTCTTTCTTATTCTCTTTATTGCCGATGACAAAAGCCTTGTCCTTAATTTTAGAGTGAATGCTGTCAAGCTCTTCGGGAGTCATCTGCTTAGGCTTCCAAAGAAAATTCATCCCGTCCCCTTCCTTCCTGGGAATAACGTCGACTGTCAAATGATTATCGCTCTCATTCATAATGATGTTAGTGCCGTGAGCCCTCATGGCTTCAAAAGCACTTGAAGAAGCAAAGTTAGAAAGGAAGAATAATTCCTCGACAAGCTCATCGCTCATCTCCTCGAGCTTGGTATAATGCTGCTTAGGCATAATCTTGACATGGCCGGGAACAGCAGGCTTGGTAGGAAGAATAGCAACAAGGTTATCATCCTCATAAACAACGAGTGCCTTCTTCTCCTTTATCTTGTCGCAAATAACGCATGCCATTTTTGTTTTGTCTCCAAAAAAGTTGCCTCAGCCTGCTGCTGCACCGCAAACATTTATGTTAAGGTGCTGGTGTCAAAACTTTTTGGCACCTCAAAAGCTTTGCTTTTGTTGGCTGACGCGACGAGGGTTGGCTCCTCGGAGTGTCGCGGGCAACTTTTATTTTCATTTACTTCTTAATCTGCCCAAGAGCTGCTGACAGCTTGGTGATGTTAATGCCAGCGAACATCTTCTTGAGCTCAGCATTAGATTCTATTTCATTCTTGAAATTTTCAGGACTGTTGAGTATCATCTCCTTTATTCTAGGATTATCCTCGATAAAAGCAGCCAGGTCCTTGGGAGCCTTAGGCTGAGTTTCGCCAGCAGGCCTTGATTTCCTGGAATGGTATTCTCTCATCATCAAGCCAATCTTGCCCTTGAAATTAATCAAAGGCTGCTTCACTTCCTCTTCCTTGTAATCCTTCTGAGGAACATTAAAATTGTCAAGGCCGTCATTATCCTCCCTGGGAATCAGGTGGTAAAGAAAGTGAGGGCTCTGCTGGCCAGCAATAGCACCATTAGCAATAAATACCGTAACATTGCCAGTTATCATTGCGCTCTTCAAAGCCTTGGACAGGTGCTTGGTAGTCCTGAACATGTGGGCAGAAACATCCAGAGGGATAATCGGGAGAATAGGATAATGCTCCTTGGTCATGATGAGCAAATGGCCCTTGGTAGCAGGATTGATGTCAAGGATTGAGATTATTTTATCGTCTTCATAAGCTTTCCTGCTCGGAATCTCGCCCTTGATGATTTTGCAGAAGATGCAGTTCTGCTTCTGATACTCAGCCATCTCCTCAGGGCTCATATTGTCCAAATCAGATTCTTCTGCCATTCAGGAATAGTATAAAATAGAAAGTTAATAAAGATTACGGAAAGGGTTCGCTTCTAAAGCTTTTTCTTCATTCATTTTTTTTATCCAGAGCATCAGGATTAGTTGGCTGGCAATAATATTGCGACATGACAAATGCAGGATATATTCCTACGAGAGTGTCATGGATTATTACAGTGCCGAAGAGATTGTTGTCCTTCAGGTCATACAATACTTTGTCAGCTCCTCTGATTTCAAACGCTGGCTGCAGCTCATCAATAAAAACTCGGAGCACAGGACCAGGCCAGATCTTGACCTGCTTCTTGTTGCTGATTAAAATCTTGTACTTGACTTCAGCAGCTTCTGGCATTGATTGCTTTGGATGGAAGATAGTCAGTTTCTCCTCGAGCCCGAGCCTCTTGATGTCTGCTTCAACCCTGGCTTTCTCCTCGAGAGTCGGCGCCAATATTTCATAATTATTCTTCTTCATGTTTCCGGCTCATGAATCCTGGAGATTAATAAAGGTTTTGGTTGGGATAATTAGACAGAATTATAAAAGATTAGAAAGAATTAGAATCAGATAAAAAATTTTAGTCAAAGATTTGCTCTCTCAGCCCAGGTCCTATTGCATTGATTCTTTCATCGCTCGGCTTCCTCAAAACCCTGTAGCCGCAATCAGGGCACACAGCTTCTTCTGCCCAGACATCATCTGCTCCTACTTCATCAGTGTACCACGCAATAGGTCCGTCAAGGATGAGCTCAGTCTTGTCCTTAGGGCAGAGAGTAACGTGCTCAGTAACCCTGCGCTCAAGGTCAGAAGTAGATCTTCGCGCTGCCTTAGAATCTCCAGGAATAGGCGCCACTATCTGAAATACCTCTGATAATGGAGTGCCTTTATACTTTTCAGTTGCTTTGCGAGACGCTGCTTCTGTTCTGAAAAATACTTCTTTTATATTAGAGCCGTCTGTTGTCAGCAGCATAAAGCCTTCAGAGTGTTCTTGCATGTACCTATCAATGTTCATCTTTCGATGATCGCACAACATTTCACGCATTTCCTGCTCTGTATGATAAGCCATATTATCACCTTAAATAACCCCAGAAATCTCTGGAGTGACTCTTCAACTCTCTGCTGCAAAAGGGAATCATCAGTATTAATAAAGCTTACGATATTTTTTTCCTTTGAAGTAGTAAATGTTCGAAAGTTTTATAAATAATTTCTTGTTCACCCAGGCCATGAGATATGCAGTATACAAACAATTCCCAGAACAAGCTTGGAATGAACGAAAGGCATATTACGATTTAAGTTGTTATCTGCTTGATAATCACCTTTCGCCTATACTACATGAACATGCTCTGCAGGGAGGAGCTGGATTTGGTGTGAACTTTCATGTTACTTTAGCTCCTTTTGGAATTGCAGCAAATAAAAGAGGAGATGCAGAAAATAAAAAAGTTAAAATAGAAATGAAAGGGACACTAGACTTTCCTGATGTGAGCGCTTCTCAAAAGAAAGCTATGGACCTATTAGCTTTGCTAGCGCAATATAATCCGTAAATCTACTCCACAATATGAGGAGCCGACTAATCTAAAAATTTGTGAGGGAGCTTAAAATGGAAGTTTATAGAACATCTAAAATGGTTGAAGACATGAAGCCAGTTTGGGCTCAATTTATTGTTGATTTAGGATATACAATAGAGCAAGGAAAACTGTTTGCTGATGGATATGCAGCAAAATTAGCTAAATTGCCTATATTTGCAAAATTGCAGGCTCTCAGTCATCCATATGATCCCTGCATGACTGCTGGATTTGAAGCTGCTGAGATTAACGAAGCAGAAGCACTTAAGCGTTCTAAGAATCTTGAAAGTAGAGTAAAAAAATAAATAATTTAAAAGTAAAAAATTTAAAGAATTAAAAAAATAAATAAAAATCTTGAACGATTTTATCCAGTTAAGTTCACAGTCGGAGCATTCTCTGCGCCTGGAGTTGAGCTGAAGAAAGTCCTCTTCTCAAATCCGAACATTCCCGCTACAATATTTGTTGGGAAGAGTCTTACCTGAGTGTTTAAGCTCTGTACTGCAGTATTATACCTTCCTCTTTCAACAGCTACTTTGTTTTCTGTATTGGTGAGCTCATCTTGTAGTGCAAGGAAATTCTGGTTGCTCTTCAAGTCCGGGTAATTCTCGACCACCGCCATTAGTCTGCTCAGCGCTGACTCCATTCCATTGGCTGCAGCAACCTGATCTTCAGGAGTCTGGGCATTGGTCCAGGCACTTCTAGCCTTGGTTATCTCGACGAGCGTCGACTGCTCAAACTCTTTGGCTCCCTTAACAGTCTCAACAAGGTTCGGTATGAGGTCTGCTCTTCTTTGGTACTGAGTTTGAACATTAGCCCATGCCGTATCAACATTGGTATCTAAGCGTACAAGATTATTGCGTATGCTTATTCCGCTCAATACAATTATTACTATCAGTGCAACCACAACAATTCCAATAATCCAGCCAGTGCTAAGCTTCTTTCCTTCTGGCTTACTTTCCTGTTTTGCCATTTTAGTCCTCCTTAATCCTCCTTCAATTCTTAATATTATCTTCTATTTATTGGCTTCTATTCCTTCTTTTGTTTTCTTTTCAATACGATTATATTAATAATCAAACCAACAACAGCAACCCCTGTTATGATATAGTTATAATTTAATATTTTGTTTTGAGCAATATTGTTGAAATTCATAATCAGATTTATCAGACTATAAACTCCTCCACCTATCCAAAAACCCATCCCGAATTTGCCTGATGCCCATTTGTGTATATCTTTCATCTGCATCCCTCCAGATTGTTGTAATCTTAAATTAATCGGCTTATTGCAAGCCCTATCACTATTCCTGCTATTAAAGCACAGAACATTAATATCCGCACTTCTCTTATATGTCTGTATTTAATCAAAGCCTTTATATCCCATAGTTTCATCAGCATCCCTTCAATTTCGTTTAAATTATATGTCGACTAAAAAATCTTTTAGGTGCCTCGCCGGCGGGGCTTTTGGCTTTACTTCTTTGCTTTTCTCCTGTGATAAATTTCAAAATTCTCAATAATGCTCTTCATCTCTCCCTTGTCCAGCCATATGCCTCCGCACTTGCTGCACCTGTCAACTGTGACTCCATTGGTGGTTATTTTCCGCATCACAGTGCTGTCCCTTGGGCACTTGAGCTCATCTTTCTTCTTTTTTTTGAACAAAGCCATCTTAACACCTCGGAATTATTTATTAGTTAATATTCTTTTCGCAATTTTCTTCCAGCACTCATGCGGCCACATATTCACTCTTTCATCATCAGGATAGCATCCCATGGGCTTGTCATAGCCTTTTGGAATAAAAAAATGATCGCTGAACCAGCCATGCTCTCCTTGTAATTCCTCTGATATTTCTCCTTCAAGTTCAGATGTTTCGACAATTGGTTCTTTCCCAGGTTCACAATAAGCAGTGGCTTCAACAAATATGGCTTTTCTGTTCTTAACTCCTTGCATGAGTTTCATAACACCATCTGCACCAACACATTTATCAAAGTAAGCTACAAAGGGCCCTGGAAACCCGTTAAGATGTTTGATTAGAAAACTGTTATCATTCTTAATCACAGGCTTACCTGTTTTATCTGCCGCCCACTTTGCAGAAAACATTGCAATCTCCTTTACATCCATGCTTTGAATCTCAGGAGTCTTGATGTCGAGTTGCTCAATCATTAATCGCTCATCGCCTATTGCTTCTTTAGCTACTAAAACCTTCATCTTATTCCCTGTCACCAGATAAACTGTCTTTTTCATTTTGAATGCACTCTCCTAAAAATGACCGCTAAAGCCTCCTCCTCCAAAGCTTCCGCCGCCAAAACCGCCAAAGCCTCCAGAGCCTCCTCCAAATCCTCCAGAACCGCCGCTCCCACCCCTGCCGAACATGTTGGCAAGGATTAGCGCTGAAAGGAATTCATGGTCGTGCTTGTCATCTTTTTTTCCATCTTTCTTGTTCTTCTCATCCAACTTCTTCTTGGCGTTCTTGTAAGCAGATATAAAACTGAAAATCATGATAGCAGCAAAGATCAGCATCACAATGCCAGGAACTATTAATGGCTGGAGAGACTGAAGATTGTCGCCTCCGCCTTGGGTTTCAAAGCTGGTGTCATTCATCAGGATGGCGCTGATAACTCTTTCACCATCAAGCAAGCCTTGCTCATAATTTCCTTGGCTAAAGTTAGGCGCCATCACGCTCCTGCCAATCCTGCCCAGCAAAGCAGCATTAAGAACAGGCTCAAGCCCATAGCCAACCTCAATCCTGTAGTCACGGTCATTAACAGCCAATAATATCAGCACGCCATTATCCTTGCCCTTAACTCCCAGAGTCTTGTCAGCAAGATTCAAAGAATATTCTTCAATCGGAACATCGCCGGTGGTGTTAACAGTAGCTATTGCCATCTCAACGCTGGTGTTAAGCTTCAGATTGTAAAGGTCGTCATTAAGCATCTGCCTGAACTCTGGGCTGATAACATTAGCCTCATCATTAACAAAGCCAGTCAGTTTGTCTAGGGCGAGGACTGGAAAAGAAAAAACTAATAGGAACACTAGCATGACAAAGACAAAGCGCTTCATAAGAAGAAGAATGAGCTAACTGTTAATAAATATTATGGAAAAGAAAAAGAATAAAAAATTACCTTGTTATCATTAATCCTTCAAGCTCTTCAAGCATGGCTTTGAACTTGGGCTGCTCAAAATGCTTTCGCGCAGGCTCAAGAAACTCTATGAGTTTTTCTGCAACAGCATTCTTCAAGTCCATTGGGTGAAGTTTTTTCTCCTTGAAATCCTTTTCCAATTGCTGATAAGAAGAGTAGCAGGTGTCTCCTCCGAATTTCGCAGGCCTCTTAACTTCCAGGCATGACTTCTCATCATTAAAAAGCAGGTATTTGGTCCAGTCAAGAATAGGATTAAACTCTATTTCTCCCTCGATGCAGAAAGCATTCTTTATCTTGCGTTTGATTTCATCAGGAGAATCATGGATGAATATGCAGGTGTCAGGCTTTGACTTGCTCATCTTAAGTGCAGACCAAACTTCCTGAAGCTGGTCCTTAGGCACAGGCCAAACAGGAGGCTGCCCAAGCCCAAGTATTAAGTGATGATGAACAGCAACAGGCTTGATATGGTTGCCATTCTTGTCGAGCAAAGGACTGGTTTTGACTTTTAGAGCCACGTCCCTGGCAATCACCTGGGCTTTTCTCTGGTCCAATCCTGCATGAGGCATGTTTATGCCTTGAAAAAGAATATCAGCAACTTGCATTGGCGGGTAGATGAGCTTTGCAAAATCAATTGACTCTCCTTCTTTTCTTCCAAGAATAGTAATGCTTCTCATCATCCTTGCAAGAGTAGTGTGCTTGCTGACATCAATGACAGTAGCCCAGTAATCATCATGATTATGATACAGGTCAGAGCCGAGGACAAACTTTACCTTCTCAGGGTCTCCTCCCCAACATTTCAGGCTGGCTTTCAATCCTTCCTTGAAATAGCCGCCAGCAACTTTCTTTATTGTTTCCATGTCACCGCCCAGCTTGTCATTAATCCAGCTGTGCCAGTCAGCAAGGAAGACTGTGCAATCAATGCCAGCATCCATGAAATCCTTAATCTTGGACATGCACATCAATCCTGTTCCCAAATGGATTTTTCCAGAAATCTCAAAGCCAATGTAATGCTTAATCTTGGTGCCGCTCTCCAGGAGGAGCTTCAAGTCTTCCTCAGTCATAATCTCCTCAGTATTTCTTTTGATGAGCTCAAAACGCTTTTGCAGGTCCATGCAGAACTAAAAGTAAATGGCTTTATATAAATATTACTAAAAAACATGATGTTCAAGAAAATTATTTCTTTTAGAACTTTTCTTCCTGTTCCTTGAAAAATGATTTAAGTCTTATTTTCAAATGAGAAACTGCATCCTCGCGCTGTTCTTTAATATTTTTCCACCAGTTCTCATCCACTAGTTCATAGATTGTACATATTTCCTTGTTTATTTCATGGAACATTGTTTTCCCACTCACTTGATAAAACATTTCATAATAGTACGAGACTGGCTGCTGTGGATTGCTGTGATTGTCAGGATCTATATCGTGGTACACATGCTGTTTATGTATTCGGAGAACATGTTTACGACGGTCTGGAAATGAAGACCACAGCGGGATAATAGTTGAATAGTGATATGGAATTTCAGTAGAATGTTCGCTATCAGTAGCATCAAGAACATTTTTTGCCTTTCCAACAACATTATCTTCTTGGTACCAGTTATTCAGCGGGACTTTCTTAATAAAAAGAATAAGCAAATCTTCTAATTTTTCAGGCTTTTCCATAAACAATCCCCTCCCACAATGTTAATTCTTTTTTCTGCTGTGAAACTGCTTAACCTATTTAAATGTTTTTAAATTTACCATTGCGGAATGGAAAAAATAATTGCTTTTTTTCAGCAGCAAGAAAAGTTTTATATTCTCCAGCGCGTTACTTATTTTTCATGGCAGATGAGACGCCTGAATGGCTTTCTGATTTGGAAGAGAAGGTGAAGAATAATCCCAGAAGGTATGTGAACAATATGGGCGTAGAGTACGAGCCAGTGTACGATCAGACGACTCTTGTTTCTGAGCTAAAAAACTGCATATATTTTGGCCAGAGAAAAACAGAACTGGAGACAGGGCCAGAGCAAGGGATTAAGGAACAGATTTTTTGCTATGACCCTCAAAAGAAAAAAGGCTGGATAATCGAGGTTACAGAAGACGGGCTTGGAGTGGTTACATCCTATGGCCATATTAAAAGGAGGACTTTTATAAGGAAATATACTCCGCTTGCTGAAAAGATTTATGGAAAGAAAAAAGAAGACATGATTAAGAAAGTAAAGAAATATTCATTGCTCACATTACCGGTAGCACTCATCCCTGCAATATTTTTTGGCGTTAGGAAGATGTTGGGGAAAAAGAAAGAATAAAGTAACTACTAATTAATAGCAACTTTTCCGAAAGATTTATAAATATACGCTAAACTTGTTTCTTTATGGCACTTGATGATATTGGTTATCTAATTATAGGGGCAGAGAAAGAAGCAGGAATTTGGCTTAGACAAAGCCATGATGAAATCTCAAGTATATTCAGAAAATTCCACCCCTGTTTTGAAAGCCCTTATGATAATCTTGCGATTAAATTCCACATGCTTCATAAAGATAAAAACCTTCCTTCTTGCCATCATCAATCAAGTCATGGACGTCATGGCATTGGAGATATATTGCTGACTGGGTTACCCAATGGTTTAATCTATTCTAGAGTGCCTTGTGATATTGGAGATAAAGAACATGTGGCTCAAACTATTACTAACTTGGGGCATGCGATAAATTACTTAATGGGCCCTGCAAATGACATCATTATAATGAAATTAGCCTATAATTTTGATACTGCGTCACCTAAATATGATATTCTAAACCTTTTGAGCCCACAGTGATATCTTTTGGCGTGAAGAAATTATTGGAGCATAAAAAGAAGTTATAGCTGTTTGAAAAGTTCAGATGATTCTTAGTAATCCTTGCGTAAACCAAGTTCCACTGCAAGAATCTGCCGCAGGCCCTCAACATGGTCTTTGTCCAGGACTAATTCGCCTTTCTCCTTGTAAGCAGGCAGCACATTATGCCTTGTACACATCATATGGCCTCCAACATTATAATTTCTTGTGTCACAAACCCTTCCGACTTCTTTCATGATATTATCCATATCCAATCCCAGCTCCTTGGCAATTGGCTTAATATCAACGTAGCCGTGCATTCCTATTTTGTCAGCAACGCGCTGCTCAAGCTTGTACAATAGTCGTAAATCATCCTGCTTAATCATAACAGTAGTTAGTTGAGCTTATCATATATAAAAGTTTCTTTTGAATCCTCACAATACCAACTGGACATTCTTACATAAAGTATTTAAATTGCCTGTAATTCTTAGGCGGTACAATAATCTTAATCATATAGACATTTAGGGAGGCGGTATCACATGACTAACAAGGACATTCAGCCGATTTTTATTTTGCCAGAGAACACCAAGAGGACCCAGGGCAGGGACGCCCAGAGGATGAATATCATGGCTGCAAAGCTCGTTGCAGAGACTGTAAGGACAACACTAGGCCCGAAGGGAATGGACAAGATGATTGTCGACAGCATGGGAGATGTTATTGTAACCAACGACGGAGTCACAATTCTCGAGGAGATGAACATAGAGCACCCGTCTGCCAAGATGCTGGTGGAGATTGCCAAGACCCAGGAAGACGAGGTTGGCGACGGAACAACAACAGCAGTAGTGCTTGCAGGAGAACTTCTCAAAAAAGCAGAAGACTTATTGGACCAGGAAATCCATCCGACAGTTATTGCCAAGGGCTACAGGATGGCAGCTGAGAAAGCCAGGGAGATTCTTAACAGCATAGCAGAGAATGTTAGTGATAATGATAATAATTTGCTGAACATGATAGCAATAACAGCAATGACTGGCAAGGGAGCAGAAGCATCAAAAGACATCCTATCAGACCTGGTGGTGAAAGGAGTAAAGAGGATAACCACCAAGAGCAAGGACGGAATACAAGTTGACAAGGACGATATAAAGATTGAGAAGAAGATAGGCGGCAGCGTTGAGGACAGCAGGCTCATAGACGGCATTGTGCTGGACAAGGAAAGAATACACTCATCCATGCCCAAGAGAGTAGAGGATGCAAAGATTGCACTTGTTGATTCTGCAATTGAAGTCAAGAACACAGAGATTGACGCCAAGATAAGCATATCAGACCCTGAGAAGATGCAGGCATTCCTGGACATGGAAGAAGCAATGCTCAGAAAAATGGTGGACAAGATTGCAAACTCAGGAGCAACTGTTCTAATCACCCAGAAAGGAGTGGATGACATGGCACAGCACTTCCTGGCAAAAAAAGGAATCTATGCCATCAGAAGGGTGAGCAAGACTGACATGGAAAAATTAGCCAAGGCAACAGGAGCCAACATAGTCACAGACCTGAATGATTTATCATCAAAAGACCTGGGAAAAGCAGGAGTAGTAGAGGAAGTAAAGGTTGGCGGCGAATCAATGACCTATGTTATGGAGTGCAAGAACCCCAAGGCAGTCACGCTTCTGGTGAGAGGAAGCACAGAGCATGTTGTTGACGAGGTAAAGCGGGCACTGGAAGATGCTGTCGGAGACATAATAGCAGCTCTCAAGAACAACAAAGTAGTTGCTGGCGCAGGAGCCCCAGAGATAGAGCTGAGCAGGAACCTGCTGAAGTTTGCAGAAACCCTGAGCGGCAGGGAGCAGCTTGCAGTCAAGGCATTTGCAGAAGCAATGGAGATAATCCCCAGGACACTGGCAGAGAACGCAGGATTAGACCCAATTGATGTTCTTACAGAACTCAGAGCAGCCCATGACAAGAAGCAGAAATGGGCGGGAATAAATGTTTTCACAGGCAAAGTAATAGATGCATGGAAGAGCGGCATAATCGAGCCTTTGAAAATAAAAACCCAGGCAGTAAGCAGTGCTGCAGAAGTCGCAGTCATGATACTCAGGATTGACGACGTGATTGCCGGCGGAAGCTCAGAGAACATGAAAGCACCAGGAATGCCGCCAGGCGGAAATGGCGGAGATATGCCTGAGTACTAAAAATAAAATAATAAAATAAAGAATAAAATAACAAAATAATAAAATAAAAATAGTTTCATAAAATTTTTTTTATCTTTTTATCTTTCTGCCGAGTTAATCGCTAATTCTGCTAATTCCTAATCTTTTATTACATATTCTACCCTTTTCCCTTTGCCTGCTTTAAGCCATCCGTGTATGAACGCTTGTTCTTCAGGGCTTATCTCATCATCTTCAAGTAGCTCTTCCCAGTTTTCCTCTGTTTCCTCTGCTACAAACTCTTCTTCTTCATAAAGCGTCATGGAGGACCACCTCTGACAGGGGCATAAGGGGCATAGGAAGCTGAGTCGCTGGCTGGCTCATAACTGATGAGTTTTTTGTGGCGCATAAGATAATCAGCAATTGAGTTCCTGGAGCTCCTGCCTGCAAATCGTATCTTCTTATTCAAGCGGCTTAGCTCTCTCCAAATCATCTCCTCGCACATAGGTGCGCTGCCCTTGGGGGCTATGCTTTCGTCAATACATGCGTTTTCTGCGTTTGTCATTTTCTTCCTCCATTATTTTGGCTTTCTTGTTTTTTCTTTTTTTGTTTCTTCTTTTTTCTTTTTTGCTTGTATTATTCTCTTTATAGCGCTTTCAGGGTTGCAGAAACTTTATTGTAAAAAAAGCAAGCAACCCGTTCTTACCAGTTAAGGTGCTTGTTATAAAGAGAACACTGGCTAAACAAAATCATGCCATTATTTGAAAACAGATTATGCTCAGTCATTTTTAGTTATTCTTCCACTAGGTTATTTATAAATTTTTCCGTAAAGTATATAAACTTACAATCTAACATTATTTCTTAAATAGCAAAAAAGAGGATTGGAAAAGAGGTAATAATAGTAAGAGGGGTGTTATTCTATTGGCAGTAGATGATGATGAGTACGAGCTTCTTCCAAAGCAGGAGATTGAGAACCTGAAAAAGGATATTGAGCGCCTGAAAAAGCATCCTTTTGGAGAGATGAAAGAAGGAGAAACTCTTCTCGAAGCAGTTAATAACCTTAACAATAATATCAGGAGACTAATAGACATCTTTGCCAAGGCAGAAGCAGACATTGCAGCGCAATACGCTGAAGGTAATCCTGCTGAGGACTTAAAATCCATCAAGGAGCAGAACGAGGAGATAGCCCAGGGATTATTGACAGCAGTTGACATGATCAAGGATATGAAAAGCGAGAATACATCAATAAGCCCAGGACAAAAGATTGCTATGACCAGGCCAAGCTTTGACAATGAAACCCAGCAATACCAGGAGTTGCCTGATGAATACCAGCAGATTCCTCCCCCGCCACAGCCATTCCCAGGACTGCAATCCAACCAAATGCCTCCTCCCATGAATAATCCATTTGACAAGAAGCGCAAAGGAATGTTCTCGAGAAAATGACGCAAATAATGCTCTACAACCCTGTCAGGGATTTCTTTATGAAAGCATCAGCCTATGCCAAGCAGAGCAGGAAGAGCGAGCTCAATGCAGTAGAAGCAGACCTGATAATGCTGGAAGAGGACTTGTTAAGAATACAAGGACAAGGATTTGCAGATAAAAAAATAGATGCTCTTTCCAGCCAGATTATTGAACTAAAAAAAATAGTTATGAAAAAGAAGAAAGAGCTTTAAACATCCTCAGGCATCTCTAGACGTCTTTCCCCATTACTGTATGCCTTCCGTTCTCTTTTGCTCTCCAGATTGCTTTCTTGACAACATCATTAACATGCTCGTTAAGCATTTCAATGAAATCAGTGGCAACGCTCATATCGCCGCAAGCCTCACGCACCTTGACCTTTATAATCAGCAGTTCTGACATATTTACCACCCCACAAAAATAATTGCTAAAGAAATAATTACTTCAGAAGTATATAAAAGTTGCTTTTTTAGATGCAATCTTTATTGCAGATTTAAGGAATATGAATTATAAAATGCCTTTTTCATCTTCCTTGTTGTTCACAGAATAAGCTATTGCTTTAACTTTATCTTCTTTTTCTGAATATATATAAGCCAAGACATGAAATAAAAATTGCGCCCGGAGTCATAATGGGAATAAATTTATGATTTCTTTTTTTGTATTCGCTTATTCTTTTATTTGATTCATTAATAGCATTTAGTAACCTGTTTTTATCTTTTTTATAATAATCTTGAATCCATTTTCTAGCTTGTGTCCTGTCCCATATGGCTATGACTCCGTTTATACCATCACCTTCAGTGAAATAATGCATTCCTGCTTCCCATGCAATTTTTTTAATGGGCTGAACAACATAAGCGGGGCTATCCCATTTATCTCCAATATAATCATCAGGAATGTAGACTTCTGTTTTAATTAGAGTATCTTTTCCTTCAATATTTGCAAGGTAGTGTAAGTCATCAGTAAGTTTATTTTCAATAGAATCAGGATCAGCATACGCTCTGATATAATTGCCCATATTGTTTAATTTTGTAGGAATTTCTTCTTTTATTATGATCTGTTCTCTTTTAACATCACGATAAAGACTATAATCTCCTATTAGTCCCATGCTAAGAGGGCCGGCCACCGTGATTATAGCAAAAAATTTACGTAAAGATTCGTCAAATTTATCTAAATCTTGGTCTGATTTTTTATCTGTCTTTTCCAGAGCATTTTTCTTAGGTTTGAATAATTTCATTTTTCATCCCTCGTTGCTTGTTTGTTGATTAAAAAACCAGAGGAACAGGATGTCCTGGCCCTCTGGTTCAAGGTTGAGACTATACAAAGCAACATCCACATACATTTCATTTCATTAAGCGATTCTCAATAATGGTTTTGGAAAACTTCATATCAGATTATTTATTTTAATCAGTACGTCTTCCAAGAACTTATATGCTTCTTTTTTTCGTTTCATAACTATGACATCAGTTTCATTCATATCAAGAATTCCAGCCCTGTAATGATCCTTATCTTTTCCAGGCTCAAATGCCAATAAGTAACTGGCTTTGATTTGATAAGAGCTTTTCAAGAAATTAAAAAACCTACGCGGGCGATGTTTTTGATAAAATCCGTAAAATCTCTCAGAGAATCCTGATGATGGGAATGAACAATGATCTATTTCCCTACGTTCCAGGCTTAAAGAGTTTTTTTCAGCGATTTCATTTAATTTGGCATAGAGGTCTTCATCCCCAAAACTGCTCGAACACTTTAAGGTTAAGGATGCTGACTTTTGGTTTTTTCCCAAGCCACTCAGCTGTATACTGTACTTTTGTTCCAGTTTGCTGTTAATCTTAAGACCCAAATCATCCATGAGCTTTGCCCTTTTGTTTTTTGGTTCAAATTGATTGATATGCCTTGCTCCTGAAAGATAGTCGTTGATAGCCTGTTCTAAATCAGCTTCTAAATTTTTGATTTGTGCGTCCATTTTCAATCCCCCAAATTAGTTATTGTTCAATGATAATAAGAGGAGCTATATCTTTTTTGTGGCGAAATACTTCGTGTCTGGCAAAAAAGTCTAGTCGAGAACGCGCTTTATCATGAAGGGAAGGAGCTTCTTCTCAGCCTTCCTAAGGTGGGCTTGATAGGTAGAAAGGGAAATTTTCATCAGCTTAGCCAATTTCTCAAGCTCAATCATTCGAGGATATTCATAATATCCTTCCTTATAGGCGAGCTCCAAAGCCTTCTTTTGCTTGTCAGTAATATCTGGGAGAACGCCGATGAAGCCAACATTGCGAATCTTCACATCCTTCATCAGCAAGACCTTAAGGTTGTAAAGCTCCTTGCCATAGCGAACAATGTCCTTAAAATCCTCTTTTCTTGGAGCAGCAATTTCTGCTTCCTCCCATCCGTCAGGATAGATAATGGCTGGCTTCACATGAATGAATTTTGGATTGTAATAGGCATGCACATAGGTGTTCATCTCAGCAGTCTTGGTATGGGCTGTTATTCCGATGAAGAAATCTCCGCTAACATCAAAGCTGACAACCCAGCGCTTATCCTTAACAGGCTTTTTCAGCTTTTCCAAATCCTTCAAGAATTTTTTCTTGTTGCTTTCAGAACCTTCAATCCTTCCAATGGCTGTGAAATAATAGTTATTCTTCTCGACATAATGATTAACAGGATAATAATACAAAGTTATATTGAATTTCTTTGTCCTGGAAGAGAAAATGTTGCTTTCATCAAAAACCTTGAATTTGAATGCCCACATAGGAGAGACGAAGATATTCGTGCTTATAAATTTAACTAATAGTTTTACTGATGTGTGAACCAAAAGAATAGTTTATCTTTCTCTTTTTTGTCTAATCTCATGAATCCAAATCTTTCTGCCTGGATTATGTCTCCGACTTTTAATTCTCGCAGAGCAGGCTCTCCAAGGCACTCCATCTCCTTGTTATCTGGCATTAGCACGCTGACTTTCACCAGGTTTTCTTCTGCTGGCAGCCAATGAATTATTTTCTTTCCTTTTTTCTTAAAGGTTTCATAATCTTTGGACACAAACTTGAAGGAGTTCTTCAGCATCTTGAAGTTCAGGCAGTCCATTAATCTGTATAATCCTGTCTTTGTAAGTGCTTTGTAATCATTCTCTTCTATGAAAAAAGAGTCTTTGGTAGCTAAATGTCTTCCTCCTTTCTTGTTTTCTGGGTGAAGGTCGAGCTCTATGCTCATAGCAGGAGCATCTTTAATAATTATTTTGTGAGGCTTTCTTATAAGAAAATACCTGTGAGCAATAGGGTCAATGATTTCCTTGTTATATGAATTAATGGCTTTAAAGAATTCTTCTGCGCTTACAGTCTTGTCAACAGGTGAAATCCCGACCAGTCGAGTATACTTCCTGAAAGCCTGAGGCATGTATCCTCTTCTCTTCAAGGCCACGAGGAATGGAAGCCTTATGTCATCCCAGCCTGAGAATTCGCAGGCATTAATCCTTTCTTTAGTCTTGCTGCAGGACAATTCCAAGCCATCAAAATTATACCTGCCCACAAAATATGTTCTTGGAACCTTAGCAATTGCCAAGGCTGAGTACATCATCTCCTGGCGCTTAGCATTATCAGCATGGTCCTTAGCCCTGATTATGTGAGTCATGCCTGCTTCTACATCATCAACAAAAACGCTGAGATTCATAAGAGGCCAAACCCTGTACTTGAGGCCTTGCCTTGGATGCTCTGAATCATTAATCCTGGCGAGGGGGAAGTCGCGCATGGCAGGATTCTTGTCCTGCATATTGCTCTTAAGCCTCACAACAGCTTCTCCTTCCTTGAAGCCGTGCTCCTTGTCAAACATCTTCTTCCATCTCTTCTTCTGCTCATCTTTTCCAAGATTCCTGCAAGGGCAATCCTGCATCTTAGCAACATATTCCTTGAACTCGTCCTGGGAACAGGTGCAGACATAGACAGCGTTCTTGTCAAGGAATTTCTCAACATAGTCATAATAATATTTCAGCCTGTCAGACTGAATCCAGACATCAGTAACATTGCCAAAAATCCATTCTCCATCCCTAGGCAGCTGCTCATAGGCAGGGACATAAATATTGTCGCTATTAGTGTCCTCAATCCTGAGAATAAATTTTCCGCCGTACTTCTCCACGTATAAAGAAGTCAAGCCCCCGGTAATAGCGTGGCCAATATGCATAGGTCCTGATGGCGAAGGAGCAAAGCGCATAATAACTCCTTTCTTAGCATCAACTCCTTCCAATTCCTTGAGGCTGTCATTCACTTCCTTCTCCTTCTTCTCCAGCATCTCAGGATATTTTTCTTCCAACAGCTTCCTCTGCTTCTCAAGTCCAAGCTTGTTAATCTCCTTAATCTTATCAATGACTTTCTTAGAAACATTCTTCATGTCAGACTTGATTTCAGGATGCTCAGAAATCAAATGGCCAATAACAGCGCCAGGATTAGCCTTGCCATTATACTTGACAGCATTATCCAAGGCGTACTTCTCAATAGCTTCTAATAAGTCCATGACAAGAAGAATAAGAGCAGAAGTTTATATAATTAATGGTTGAAAAGACGCCGCAACCAACAACAAGTGCAACGTCCGAAATATGGTGAAGGACTTGCACGGCGGTTGCTGTGAGTGGGGTTGCGCCCTCGGGCTGTTGTTAGAGCAAGCTAGCAACTCCAAAAGTTTACTTTTGGCTCCAACTGGCGTCTTTTCTAGAAACTTATTTAAAGGACTAATAAATCATTTTCAACAAAAGGGCTCTTAGCTCAGCTCGGTAGAGCACACCCATGGCATGGGTGGGGCCGCGGGTTCAAAAGAGTTCTTTGCGAAAGAACTCGGAGAAAGCAGGCGACATTCGCCAAAAGGCGAAGTCCCCTTCGAGAAAACGTAAGAACTCATGAAAGTCCCGCAGAGTCCATAGAATGATAGGCATAATCTCAGACACTCATGACAATGTTATTAACATCAAGAAAGCTGTTGATATATTCAAGAAGAACAATGTTGAATTTGTCATCCATGCTGGCGACATCATTGCTCCGGCAACTGTCAAGTTCTTCGAAGGAGTAAAGATGAAGTTCATATTCGGCAACTGCGACGGCGACAGAGCCAAGATTGAGGAGAAAGTCAAGGAGTTTGGCTGGGAGCATCACGGCAGGATTATGGAGCTTAAGATAAAGAATAAAACCATTGGCGTGGTGCACGGCGATGACTTATTGATATGGGACAAGATGGTTAACAAGGGCTATGATTATTTGATTCACGGGCACACCCATGTTCCTGAGGATAAAAAAATCAACAAGACCAGGATTCTCTGCCCTGGTGGGCATTACCTTGGCGATGACAAGAAAACTAATCAGATTATTATCCTGAACCTTGACAATGACAAAGTTTTGTTTGTGGATGTTTAACCAAAGCCAGACTGGCTTTTGATTGTAATCACTCCAGAAGGGTTCTAAAAGAAAATTTTATATAGTCTAAGCCAGCTCTTAACATTCATGAGCTTAGGCAGGGTTACTGAAAAATTATCTGAAATATACTGTTCTACAAGGAATTTTATTAAGGCCGACAAAAAATATGTTGAAGCAGCCGGATTTTTCTTGTCCACCAGAACCTTTGATGTAATCACGTCTAATCTGGTAATGTCCGAGCGCGGAAACTGGGGGGAAGTAGCTCCTGTAACAAAACATTTTATGAATCTTTACGGCCCGAACCTGGGCTTAATTGTTGAAAATGCAACAATTGGAGGATTAGTAATCCTTGCTTCTTATTATCTGAATAAAAAGAATCTAAAGGCAGTTTCAGGAAATAATCTTCTGAAAGGAGTAGGAATTGTAAGTCTGGGCATTGCTGCAATTAATTTTTTTGAATATTTTGGCGTTCCTGTTCTCTATCCTATATTAAAACCAATAGACTCTTTATTAGAAAAACTTTTATAAACAGCTGCTTTTTTCTTTTCCTGTGATAAAACCATGGCTAGCATTATTCTTGTTTTCGGCGACAGCATAACCTGGGGAGCTTGGGATCCTGCAATGGGAGGCTGGGCTAACAGGCTCAGGAGTTTTCTTGAGTCAAATGATTATGACGCAGAGCTTTACAATCTTGGAGTTTCTGGCGACACAACAGCTGATTTGCTTGAAAGGTTTGAGTTTGAGACAAAGCAGAGATTGAAAGAATGTAATAAGGAGGATAAGATTATTATTATCTTCTCAATAGGCGCCAATGATTCTGATTTTATGAAAGATAAAAAAAGTTTTGAGGTTCCGGTCAAGCAGTATGAGCAAAACTTGGAAAAATTAATTGTTCTTGCCAGGAAATTCTCACCAAACATTGTTTTTGCGGGCCTTACGCCTGTTGATGAGTCTAAGACCAATCCTTTGCCGTGGAACCAGAATGCTTTTTGCAAGAATGAGAACATACAAAGTTATGATGCTCTGTTGAAGTCTGTTTGCAAAAAAAACAAAATTCTTTTCGTTGAGACGCTTGACAAGCTCATAAAAGAGGATTACAAGGCTCTTTTGTACGACGACGGCCTGCATCCTAATGCTAAAGGCCACCAGAGGATTTTCCTGGAAGTAAAGGATTTCTTAATCAAGAACAAGATTATATGATTACACACAAAATAAAAAACAACTTTTATGATGTCAATTAATAAATTTCTATGGAAGCTTAGCCTTGTTACCTAGAGTTACCGAGTTACCGAAAAGTTTAAATAAGACATAATATTCACTACTGAGTAAGTATAAATTTGGAGGTTGGCAAAATGAATACGACTAATGTTGATTTTTCAAGAATGAAAGATGATCTTACACAAAGGGCTGGTATGCTAGCATTTGTAAAACGATTTGGAAATGAGACAAAGAGCCCACAAGAAACCCTGGATTTTTTGTGCCATTCCGGCCTGGCAACAGATTCTTCTAATGCAGAACAAGTTATTGAAGCAATGCGAAACAGAACATTCGTATACGGAACAGGTCTATTAGGCCGTGAACGCAGATTCCAGCTTGTCAAAAACCTAGATGAACATGGCCACCCGGGTTATAAAATCAACAAATGGAAGGGCACTGATTATGGCACAGATATGGGCTAAACTATTTTTTTGTATTTTTCGTATTGATTATAATAAAAAACAACTTTTATAAATCAAGACTTTTTCTCTTCTCTGTATGGTAAAAGCAATCATTTTTGATTTTTGGGGAACACTGGTGGAGAACGGCATCTTTCCAAGCCCTGTGAAGCAGGCAAGGTATATTCTTAGGTTAAGAATGCCTTTCAAGGACTTCATCATACGCTACGAGACAGCCTTGATGACCAAGCCTTACACTGATTTGAACGAAGCATTCACAGCAGTGTGTGATGAGTTTCAACTGGAGCCGCAGCCCTTCATTATAGAAAAGCTGGTGGGCATGTGGAACAAGAACGAGCTCCTGGGAAAGCCGTTCCTGGAAACATTTGAAGTCCTGGATTATCTTAAGGAGAAAAAAATCAAGATAGGATTAATATCCAACACCACGCCAACAATACTGAGGGTGATGGAAAAGTTCGACCTTAACAAGTACTTTGACGCAACATCTTACTCATATGAGGAGGGCATGCTCAAGACAGACCCTGAAATGTTCAAGAAGCTTCTTAAAAAGCTGAAAGTAAAAGCTGCTGATACAGTGGTTATAGGAGATTCTGTGCCTACTGATGTAATAGGAGCGAGGAATGCAGGCATCAAATCAATACTTCTGGACAGGATGAACAAGAGGGAGTTCCTGCCCAAGGTTGTTAATCTCAGGGAAATAAAAAACCTTATTGAGACTGGCGAGCTGGAAGATTTCATAGCCAAAGGCGATGAGGAAATGGCTAACAGACCGGCACAAGGGGTTGAAGAGTAGGCTGAGAAGAGTAGGCTTAAGATTAAGGAGTAGGTTAATAGTAAGAATGGAAAAAGATTGCATTCAACAGAAATCAGCAAAACAATCTTCTGCTGATCCAAAAAATCAAGATTTTTTGAAATCAAAGATTTCTGAGGATACAATCAGAGATTGTATCTTCTGCAAAATTATCAGGGGAGAAATACCCTGCAGCAAGGTTTATGAGGACAAGGAATTCATAGCATTCCTTGACATAAGACCAATAAACAAAGGCCACACGCTCATTGTTCCTAAGATTCATTGCAAGGACCTTCTTGATTTCCCAAAGTCCGAGGAGACTGACCTGGTTGAGGTAATAAAAAAAGTTGCTAATGCAGCAGTCAAGGTGACTAGTGCAGACGGATTCAATGTTGGAGTAAACAATGGAAAAGCAGCAGGGCAGGTAGTAATGCACGCGCACATCCACATCATACCGCGGTTTGACAATGACGGCCTGAAGAGCTGGCCTAACAAAAAGATTTCTGAGAGCGAGATGCAGGAAGTGCAGAAGAAAATAATTAGTTTCTTATAATTGTTCTTTTCTTTTTATTATTTTATTATGTTATTCAGCATCCAGATTGAAAAATTAAGAACAGCTGCAAAAGACACCCACAAGATATAGGGCACCATAAGCCAGGCAGCAGCCTCTGATATGCTGTAAAAGCTGAAAATCATAGCAGCAATAGATACCCAGAGCAAAACTATTTCTGCAAATGCAAGCCCAGGGTTTTTAAGCCCGAAAAACAATGCTGACCACAAGATGTTCAGGACGAGCTGTAATATGAAGAGCCAGAGAGCAATCTTGCTGCTGCCAAATCCGTGAGTCCAGATGAGATAAAGAGAGATTCCCATGAGCAGGAAAAGAATAGTCCAAACAGGACCGAAGATCCAGTTGGGAGGATTAAAAGAAGGCTTTTTCAGCCCAGCGTACCATGTTGGAATTGAGTAGAAGTTGAAAATAGAGCCAAGCAATCCTGCAAACTCGCAAATCGCAATTGCTATTATGAGCATTAATATTGGTTTCATCCTGTAGAAAAAAGGAACGCCGCGCTAATTAATAAATTTTCCTATCACCCAGAATGAAAGACTTAAAATAGTAAGCTTTTTATAAGCGTCATCTTTCTATCATCATGAACAATTTGCCGGCGTAGTTCAGCCTGGTTAGAGCGCCACGCTCATAAATGCAATCTTGAGCGATGAGATGAAAGTCAATGACAAAAGATTGTGGTGCACCGTGGAAGTCGGGGGCTCGAATCCCCTCGCCGGCACTTATTTTTCTTAAGAAAAGTATTAAAATTATTATTGCTTATTTTTTATCTGCACAAGAATAATCAGTAGCTTCTTGCAAAGTAAATCAGCTGCTCTGCTTTTTTCCCGCAGCCACAGAAACAATTGCCAGTAATTTTAGGCTGGTTGAATGGAATATTCAGGCTCTTGGCCCCTGTCTCTTCCTTGACCTTGGCTTCGCATTCAGGATTTCCGCACCAGTTAACCATAGCAATTTTTCCATTATCAACAATTTTTTTAAGCCCTGCAAGGCTGTCTGTTTTTTCTATGCTTCCATCCAAGAACTTTTTTGCCTTGTTGTAAAGGTTGTCTTGAATCTCAGCAAGAAGTTTTATTACCTTGATAGTTACTTCTTTGATTGGTATTGATTCTTTAACTCCAGTGTCTCTTCGCACAAGCACCAGGTGCTCTTTTTCAAGGTCTTTAGGTCCTATTTCTATCCTTAAAGGCACTCCTTTTAATTCCCAATAGTTGAACTTGAAGCCTGGGCTGTATTCTTCCCTGTCATCAAGCATTACTTTGACTGTCTTGAGCTCTGTCTTGATGTTTCTTGCCAATTCTAAAACTTTCTCATTTACTGTTGGCTTGTTGCTGAACAAGATTGGTATGATAACTACTTGTATTGGGGCAATCCTTGGCGGCAGCACTAGTCCTTTATCATCTCCATGCACTGCTACCATTATACCGATTGACCTGGTGGTGAATCCCCATGAGTTCTGCCAGGGATATTGCTTTTTTCCCTCTTTATCAATAAATGTTATGTCAAATGCTTTGGCAAAGTTCTGGCCTAATAAGTGAGTTGTACATCCTTGGATTGCTCTTCCTTGAGGCATAAAAATCTCCAAGCTATTGCTATATTCTGCTCCTGCAAATTTTTCCTTATCACTCTTCCTGCCTTTTAGCACAGGAACTGCGTAAAGCTCTTCATAAGCCCTGGCATATATATCTAGGATTTCCATTGTCTCTGCAACAGCTTCTTCTCTGGTTGCAAAAACAGTGTGGCCTTCTTGCCACAGAAATTCTCTGGTCCTTAAGAATGGTACAGGATGGGAAAATTCCCAGCGCACAATATTGCACCACTGATTAAGCCTTAATGGAAGATCCCTGTATGACCTCACCCATTTCTTGTAAGAATCATACATTATGGTCTCGCTTGTGGGGCGGATGGCCAGGCGCTCCTCAAACTTGGTGTCTCCGTGCATAGTAACCCAGGCTACTTCTGGAGTAAAGCCTTTCACATGCTCTTGTTCTTTCTTGAACAAGCTTTCTGGTATCAGCATTGGGAAATAGGCATTTTGCACTCCTGATTTCTTGAACTCCTTGTCAAGAAACCCTTGCACAGTCTCCCATATTGAATAAGCATAAGGCCTTACTACCATACAGCCTGAAACCGGGCCATATTCTATCATCTCAGCTTTCTGGATGACCTGGGGGTACCATTCGCTGAAATCATCTGCTTTCTTTACTGTTATGCCAAGGACTGACTTGGATTCATCAATAGATTCGGTTTCAGCCTTCTTTGCTTTCTCTGGCTGATTCTCTGTTTTTTGGTTTTGCACTTTCTTCTCTGTCATTTTAATCTTCTTATTATTCTTATTAGTACGCTCTTTATTCATCTGCGTAACCAAATCCCCCTCTTTATTTATTATTCTGAACTCCGGATTATTTAAAGCTTTTGGCTCAAGCCTTTAAAAAAGTCTTGGGGGAAAGGTGCTACACTCGTAACTACATTACTCGGTAGCACGCATGGAGCAAAAATGCTGTTCTAAGACAAAACGTTATGATGTTACTTAATAGTAACTACAAAAACGAAAGATTTAAATACTAATAAATCAAAAAAGAACTTTATAAGGCATTTTTCAGGGACTTAACATCAAAAAATATAGCAAAGGTGATAATGATGGCAGACCATGATGAAGCGGCAGATTTTCCTTTCGGAAAAAAAAGTGAAGAGGCAATAGCGCTCGAAAAAATAGTTCTTAGCTCGAGAAAAACCACTCAAAGAGTTGAGTTCACTGATGCAGATTTGCACAACAATAATCAAAGTTACCTGCTCCCGCACATTGGAACAAAAAATTATGGTGAATGAATAAACACAAAAAAAGGTGAAAATTAAAGAGGTGCTAACATGAAAGCAAAGGAAATTGTAGAAATTATAGAAGATCTTTTTTTTCGGTTAGATGAGAGAGATGATGAGAGAGCAGCGAGAGAAAACTTCCAATCCAAGATGAGGCGAGATTACCTTTTAGAAATAGAAACGCTTGAAAAACAAAAAAAACACAGGAGCGAATACGAGGTTGTTGCCATAGATAAAAAAATCAACCGGCTTCAAGAATTATATAATAAAACATTCACTACAAACTAAACCAGCACACTACTCAGAAAATCATCACTGCATTATCACAAAAAACGGATTAACAATCATTTATAGTCGTTATATAGTATGGAATTTATGTATATTAACACCGAAAGATTTATAAAGGTTCTTTTTCAGGGTAATATATAGCGATTTTGAGTTTGTGTTAGAAATCGAGTAATTATCAGATATAAATGTTTTGGGGGCTGTAATATGATAGACACCGACGTGAGAAAGCTCTTTATGCTTGAGGACGGCGTGCAGATTGAAAGACACGTTAGGGTTATTGATAACTCTTTTGTCTTCACCAATCATAAGGGGGAGGCTGTTTCTAAGAAGCTGAAGATAACAGAAGGCCTGATCAACCAGGTTGTTACTGAGCTGGTTGGGGAAGAGGCTCTTCCAATAATTTTCTACCTTAGAGGCAAGAAGCAGATATCAGAGTTCATAATTGCAGAAGAGTTGGACATGGAGATTCACTTTGTCAGGAACCTATTATATAGACTGTTAGAGTTCAACATTGTGTCTTTCATCAGGAAGAAGGACAGGATCAAGGGATGGTACATCTGCTACTGGGACTTTAATGAGCCAATGGTTCCTTATCTTGCTGAAAAAATCAGGCTTTCCAAGATTGCCAAGCTCAAGGACAGGCTTGACAGGGAGCAAAGCCACACATTCTACATGTGCAGGAGCGCCTGCGTTAGGATGCCATTTGAGAAGAGCATGGAGTTCAACTTCAAATGCCCTGAGTGCGGCGGGTTAATGCACGAGCAGGACAATAACAGGACCAGAGAGCAAATACTTCAGCAGATAAAAGAGCTTGAGAAGAAGAAAGAGCTCTAGAAGCTGACATTTTTTTCTTTTTTTTAATTTTATATGCTGTTTAGTTTCTACTAATCAGGAATAAAAAGCGAAAGGTTTATATATAATTATATTTTCTTCTTTTGAGGTGATTATGCATGAGTAAAGATTCAGATTATTTAAATCGAGCTAAAGAGATTGAAATTATTCCAAAAAAAGAAGACATTATTGCGGATTTGCCATCAAACGATAAACTTCTGAGAACCGCACGCATTCCTGGAAGGGCTATTCCAATCACGCTGGATGACCTTATAGTTCGTTCTCCTGAAGCATTTAATGAGGAACGCTGCAATGGCATGCTTGAAGATATTGAAGAATGTTTGGGTGACGCATATGATGATGAAATTGCGCAAGCATTGACTTTGTCAATAACTCCTCTGCCTTCTAATCTTTTAGAAGGACTTAAGGAGTTAAATTTGCCTGAGTGGGCTTATATAGCAGGAAAACTTCCTCAGCCATTGGTTACAGCAATTACTGCATACAATGCAAATCCTGCAAAGTATATGAAAGAAAGGCAGATAGAAATTGCTTATTTCCAAAGAAACCACCCTGAAGTCAGACTTAAGACTAAGTGGTGATGGAAAGCCTTTTTTTTTGTTCGCAAACTTTTTAAACTTCTTATTCAATTCTTTTATTTATGATTATTACTCTAGGCGGTAGGGCTGGTGCTGGCAAGTCCAGCATTGGAAGGGCTCTTGCAGAAAAGCTTGATTATAAGTTCTACAGCGCAGGCGACGTTAGGAGAAAATATGCTCTTGAGCAGGGCTTGACTATTGCTGAGCTTAATAAGAGAGCAGAGAACGACCCTACTTCTGATTTTCTTGTGGATGATTACATGAAGAAGATGGCTGAGAAAGAGAATAATTTTGTGATTGATGCCTGGCTCGGGTTTTACTGTTTTCCTAAGAGCATCAAGATTTTTCTGGTTGCTGACCAAAAGCTGAGAGCTCAAAGAATTTTTGAAAGAGCTAAGGTTGAGGAGAGTTCTAAAGATTTGGAAGAGGCTTTGAGGCTGATGAATGAGAAGGAAGATTGCAGCATTGCACGCTACAAAAAACTGTACTGCGTGGATGCTTATGATTTAAAGAATTATGACTTTGTTTTTGACACAACAGGTAAGAGTGTGAAGCAGAGCACTGACATGATTTATAGGTATGTTATGAGCAGAGTTAAGAATAAGAAGAAATAATTCTTTTTTTAATAAATTAAGAAGCTTTAATCCTCTTCTTCCCTGGCATTGGTCTCGAAGACTGTTTCCTGGACTTCGCCGTTCACATGGAGCTCTTCTGGAGTGAAGTTCATGTGGCATACGAACTCGAATAATATGAGGTGGGAGGAGATTTGATTATTTTCCTCCACCTCAATTATTACTGGCTCTAGCCTTGTGATCTCTATAGCCTCGTTTGTGCTAAAATCTGTATTACCGTTGCAAGCTTTCATGATCGTTGGCTATTTTGGCGATATTTCGTTGGCGATATAAGCTTCTAGTAGCCTATTTACGATATTGGTAGTGATAGAACTATTTAAATGTTTCGTTTTGACAATCCTGCAGTAAAGAAACGTTTATATGCTGAATGAATCTCCTGAAAAAAATGGTTATGAACGCAATAAGTGAAAGGATTGAAGATTTTCTTGGCAGAATAAAATACAACCATCATGTTTCAAAAGAAAAACACGAGAAGAGCCTGGCAATGAGCACTTCATTTCTCGAGGAGCTAATCGACTTCTTCAAAACTGATTTACCAAGCAAGGCAAGAATACTTAAGCTAGAACCAAACCAGTGGAATATACTTCACTATTTCCTTGACATGGAGCCAAAAGGACTAATAAATAATATAGGCAATAGCAAGTTTCTGATTAATTCATCCTATTGTCTGCTAAGAAGCTATTTGCTTTCAAAAGAAGCTCCAAGCAATTACAAGTATCCTGGGCTTAACCTGATATGGAATGTTAGCAATGAATCCCCATCATTTATCGAGTTCATGCCTTTGCTATATTCGCCAGGTGACAAATCACTTGTTTCAGAAGGAGAACTTTATTTTTGGCCTTTTCCTGAAAAAATAAAAAATACAGAGCAGCTCTTGCAATTATTACAAAAAAAAGGCGATTTTGAGAAAGAGGAAGATGAAAAGATTCTTGTGTATGACAGAGGAAATAGGATACTGCGCTCATGGGATGAGCAAGCAGGCACCGGTGACTTAATAATTGATAATTATTATTTTCTTGGAGGCTTTAATAGCAAAGCTCTTAATCAGGACTGCTGGCTTTACGGCTGCAATGATGCACTTCAGAAAGGTTCTGATGAGTCAAGTTCCAAATTCCTGACTTTGAGAGCGAGATTCTTATAAAAAATTTTCAAGAAACTTATAAGAAACTTATTTCTCATTCCAGACAATAATATTTCCTCTGCCTTTCTTAATCTTCCTGACCTTGTGCTGGCTTTCAAGGTCTGTTATCATAAGGCTAATCTTGGCTTCTGACATTGGAAATTCTTTACGAATATCCTTCTGAGTGACGCGCTTATTCCTCATGATGAAGTCAGAGAGCTCTGTCAAGTCATCCTTTTCCTCACCCTGAAGCTGAGGCTTTTTGGTGAACACAAACTTATTGAAAACCTTCCCTTTCTTGAAAGCAATGATGCAAATCCAGATGAACAAGGCTATTATCACCAAGCCAGCAATTATTATGATTGTATTCTGAGTCTGGACTTGGGCAGGAGTTATTACATCAAAAGTAACATTATCATCCAAGTCTAATTCTCCCAAGTCAGAATTAGGGAACATTATCAGGTCGTGCACATAGTCTCCGCTGCTGATAACGGAAATATTATCCTCAACAAGAGAAAGGGTTCGGTTCAGGGTGCCTTTTTCAAAAGCAGTAAGAGTATAGTTTCCTAGCGGGACATTAAAAGAATAGTTCCCATCAACAGCTACCATTATTTGCTCAGGCGCTGTGTTGATTTGCACCACACTATTCTTTGCCAGCCTAAAATTATAATCAAAAACCTTGCCGTGCAGAGTAGCTCCTAGGCAGAACGGGATAAGAAGCACAAGCACCACTAATAATATCCCCTTTTTCATTATGAAGACAGCAATAATGAAGGAGTATAAAAATTTTTTGTATAACAATCAAGACAAATAATGTATAAACTTTGAAGTGGATAAAGTGAAAAGATTTATAAGCTCTATTGGATTCTTCCATATAAGTCCAACAACTAATTTTTAGGTGATAAAATGGGAGATAAAGTCAACTACCAATTCAGATTAAGACCTGATATGCCAGAAGGATTCATGGAAAACGAAAGATATCCTGAGTTACCAACAATTCTCGAATATCTAAAACCGTACGATCAAAAATCTTTCTCAAGTATTGAGGAGTTCAAGGAAAAGGTACTGAAAGGATTTCTTGGCTATCTGACAGATAAGAAAGTTCCTGTGGGTGATGATCCGCTCTTAAGAAAGGGATTGGCTGTGGAAGAGTTGCCTGAACGCTTTGAGAAGATGAAATTTGACTATTTCGTTTATACTCCGGCAGCTAATGGGCCTGGAAAGTGTATGTTTGGCGGGCTAGAAAAGATAACTTTTAATTAAAATTTATTAAATGCACATTTTTATCAGGAAATAATCCATTATGAACTTTTGTAAAGCTTTAGAAGCTTAAAATGAGCTTTTTTTTCTTGCATTTGAAAAGAGTTTGAAAGTATGTTTATAAAGAAAATATGCGCAACCAGTTTCTATAATAAAATAATATACAGTAATATAATAAAAAAATAAACAAAATGTGGAGGAAAACAAAATGAAGAAAGCACTTATTTTTTTGGTGCTGGCCATATGCGCTGTAGGCATCCTGCCTTTGGTTCTGGCTCAGAATGAAGCAGCTGGACTTGGAAATAGAGGAGATAACAGAGGCCCTCGTATGATGGAAGGCGGAGTTAATGGCCAAGATATAAACAATACAAATACAACGACAGGCTCCTGGAGAATAGGCAATGCGGCTGGTGGAATGAGAGTTGCAGTTGCAGGATTGGGTGGATTAAAAGAAAGGATTGTTGAAAAATTCATGACAAACCATCCTGTGATTGTACAAAAATTTCTTGAGCAAATTAATTCAACCAATAAATCTGCCATAATAAATAACCTTGACAGGGCTAGGCTGGAAAACTGCCTGAATGATACAACAGCTTGCACTGAGAAAATAAAAGATTGGAAAGTTGAGAATGTAAAGGTGAAGAATCTCTTGAAGAAAAGAGATATTGCTCAGGACAAGCTTTTAAGGGCTGAAAATGAATTCTTGAGAGCAAAAGAAAAATATGATGAAGATAATAATGCCCAGCTAAGAGTGAGGGATGAGTTCCTACAATTAAAAAACCAATTAGCGAAGTGCAAGGCGAGCGGCAAGAACTGCTCTGATGTAGAGAACCAGACCTTTGAAAAGGCACAATCTAATTTGCTGAAGATTGATGAAAAACTAATTGACTACCTTAATAAAGTCAAGAGCAAGGTTAATAGCTCTGAGAACATCAATGATACCGAAGCCCAGAGCATAATAAGCGACATTGATTCATTGATAGCCCAGCTAGATGATGCCCAGACCACTATTAATTCAGCAACCAACAAAACTGAGCTAACTGATGCATCTAAGCTACTAAATGGCATATGGAAGAATATTACATCCATTGGTGTGGGCGATGCTGAAAGAGTAATCAATGCGCAAATTGGGCAAATCTTTGCCAGAAGCGAGCTGCTTGAGAAGAAGCTTGAGGTTGTGGTGCAGAAACTCAAGGATAAAGGAATTAACACAACCGATATAGAAGCTCAGCTTGACAACTTCAGCGCCAAGATTGATGATGCAAGAAACCTAATGACCAATGCCACTGCCATCTTTGCTGAAATAAAAGATTTGAGAGCAGCGAATGACACAGCAGGAGCACAGGAGAAGCTTGCAGAGTACAAGAACCTTACAACACAAGCTCATCAGGACTTGAAAGATGCTCATACCATACTCATGAGCCTGGTGCACATGATCAACCAGAAGGGCGAGAGCTTCAATCCCGATGCAGTCAATGAGTCTGAGGATGTGACAGTTGTTTCTGAAGATGGTGAGTAAAAATGAACCAAATAATAACAACTTTCATGTTAGTCTTGGCTCTAGCATTGCTTGTGACAGGAAGCATGGGCTGCGCTAAGACACCAGCACCAAATCCTGCTGTTGCTGTTTCCACAACTGGACAAGCCGCAACAGGAACAGGAAGCATCACAGGAGACCTTAATGCTGCAGATAGTCTTAGCAGTGACCTTAGCGACTCTGGGATTAACAACACAGGAAATGAGCTGAGTGAGATTAATTGGTAGAAGTTAAGTAGAAATTAATCAGCAGAAAATTATTTTTTGTTATTTTTAATTATTTTTTGTTATCTGGTTATTTTTTAAAGATTTTTTTAATATTATCTTTAAGCTCAGGAAGGCTGGTGAATATTTTTCCGCCGTTCTTCTCAATGAAGTACTGCACTTGCAGGTTTACTATCATTCCCTCATTATCTCCTGATAACCTGAAATCACTTCTGTAGCCGAGTATCTTCTTGTCAAGGGCTGCTGCATGACCAATCTCTGAAGCTGTCCCGCTATCAACATCAGAACCGTCAAGAATAGCTAGTAATCCATCAGCGCGCTTAATACCCTTCTCATTATTCATTCCTATTATCTGGTCTAATTTATACCAAGCATCCTTCTTTTCTTGACCATAAGGCATACTGGTTACTTTGTCAATCTCTGCCTGAGGAGTAAGCTTCCAAGGGTCAATAATTTCAAAGTCAAGCTGCTCCAGCATAGGAATCATTTCTTTGTAAAGAAAGCTTCTTCCTGCTTCTGAGAACCCCAGAGGCGAAGCAACATAAATTCTGAATTTTTCTCTGATTTTTTCTTCCATTCTGCAGTGAGAAAACTTGTAAGGGTATAAAAAGTTTTCTGGTAATAGAAACTTTCGTCCAACCGCCTTGGAAATTTAAAATTATTTTTTCTAAGATGCTGCGCGCCCGAGGGCGCAACCCCGCGCAACGCATAACATTTTATTCTTCTAAGAAATTTCCACTTTAGGGCGGTACTGGACTTGATGTTCGTACTGGCAAAATTTCAAATACTTTTTTATAAGAGTTCTTTTTCCTTTATCCTATGATAGAGCTTGACGGTAGCCATGGAGAGGGCGGTGGAGCAATTCTTAGGCAGGCACTGGCTCTTAGCATGCTGACAGGCAAAGCTTTCAAGATGGTTAACATAAGGAAGGGAAGGGCTAATCCTGGGCTTGCAGCCCAGCACGTTGCCTGCGTCGATGCAGCCATGAAGATATGCAGTGCAGAAGTTGTTGGTAGGTATACTGGCAGCACAGAAGTGGAGTTCAAGCCTGGAGAATTTAAGGGAGGCCATCATGAGATTAATATTGGGACTGCAGGTTCAACAACTCTTCTATTGCAGTCATTGCTGCTGCCAAGCATTTTCTGCGGCAAGAAAGTCTCTTTTCATATAACAGGAGGCACTGATGTCAAATGGTCCCAGCCATTTGACTATTTTTATTCTGTATTCCTCCCGCAGATGAGGCGCTACGCAGACATTGAGGCTAATCTTTTCAAGAGAGGATATTACCCTAAAGGCGGAGGCGAGCTTAGGATTGCTATCAATGGAAAATATTCTTATCCTGGCAATGGGCCGTCCATCCCGTCCATAATGTTGCTCGAGCAGAAAAAGCTCTTGCAGATAAGAGGCATGAGCCATGCTTCTGCTGACCTTGAGGAGGCAAAAGTGGCTGAGAGGCAGAGCGAGAATGCAAAGCTTCGCCTTGAAAAATTAAAAGCTCCTTTTAGTTTTACCCATCAGTACTTTAATTCGTTAAGCACAGGCTCAGGCATTACTCTCTGGGCTGTTTTCGGCGAGGATGAGATTGATGCTAACAATCCTGTGATTCTCGGAGCTGATGGCCTGGGAGAGAGGGGAAGGAAAGCAGAGGATGTTGGAAAGGAAGCTGCAGAGAGCCTCTTGGAAGAAATTAACTCTGGAGCTGCTGTTGATAAACACCTGGCAGACCAATTAATACCTTTCCTGGCCCTTGCTGGCGGAATTATCAGGACGAGCAAAATCACCGAGCACGTCAAGTCCAACATTTATGTTGCTGAGAAGTTCCTTGATATAAAGTTTGATATAAAAGAAAATGTTATTAGCTGTGAGAAGCTTTAACTGCACATATCCTTATTGAATCTATTCTTATTGAACTCCGCTTGCTGCTTCCATTTCTGCAAGCTTTATGTCGTCATATAATTCCCTGATGGCATTGTACAAGGAATCTTTTTCAGGGCCCTGAATCTTGACATCGCTATATACTCTCCTTAGGTCCATGTAGCCCTGTTTTGCCTCTGAGATGCTTCCCTTCCTCACGAGCTCCTTGCACTCGTCAATCATATTGTAAATCTCGAGATGGGTTTGTTTCAGCAAGTCCTTCTCCTCAAACTTGGGAGAAATCAATGGCTCTTCCTTCACTTCCATCTCCAGGTAATCTGAGAATCCTTCTTGCTTTATCTTCTGCTCTGTGTCCTCAAGCCTTCCCTGGGCTTCACCTAATAATTTTTTCTTGTCCTCAATGTTCTTCTCAATCTTCTTGAGCCCAGCTTCTTTATCATCAAGTCCTTTTATCTTATCATAAAGGTGCTTCATCTTTTCATTCAGGCTCTCATAGTCTTTGCGCAGCTGCGGAAGTTTCTTGAGCAGGGAATGAGCTTCTTCTTTCTGCTCCTCAAATTCCTCTTTTTCTTCTGCAAGCCTTTTAATTTCCTTTTGGAACTCCTCTTTTTCAGCAGCAAAGTCGCTTTTCTCCTTTCTTATCATCTTTTCCTTGAAATCATACTTGTTAATCTTGCCTGCAGAGCTTATCTTTTCCTGCTCCAGCTGCTGTTTTTCCTTTTCCAAGGCGCGCTTCTCGCTCTCAACAGTTTTTTTCTGTTCATCAAGCTCTTTTTGCATGGTTAGCTTTTCTTTTTCCAATTCCTCTTCAAGCTTTTCCCTTTCCTCTTCTCTTATCTTGGCAGTGAGTTTCAGCCTCAAGTCTTTTTCAGCATCAATCAGTGAGCGTGAAGCTTGGGCTTGGGTGTGATTTTCAGCGGACTTTTCATGGTCAATATGATGTTCATGCTCAATATGGTGTTCATGGTCAAGATGATGTTTTTCATGTTTTTCTTCATACTTCTCTTCCAGAGGAGCATATCCTGAATCCTCAAGCTCTTCATCAACAATTTCTTTTATGACAGATTCAATCTTTACTTCTTCGCCTACTGCTTTGCCTGATGCTATTGGCTCTTCTTCCAAACTAACATCAGGTTCGTAGTGTATGCCTTTTTTCGCAGCAAATTCTTTTCTCTTGAGCTCCTTGGCCAGCTCTTTTACATGTTCAGGATGAACTTCTGCCAGGAACTCGTGCTTAGGAGGAGCGCTGCTCTTCTCAGCCTCTGGTAAAACCTCCTTGGTGAAATCAGAGCCCTTATTAGTCTTCTCATCGGCACTTGCAAGTTCAACTTCACTGGTAAAATCAGATGCTGGCTTATTTTTATCCTCAGCCTTAACCTCTGATGCCCAATCAACCGGCCGGGAAACTTCTTTGGTTTTCTCCTCTTTAAAAGATTTTTTTGAAGGAACCTTAGAAATCTTATCAGGCGCCTCAACAACGTTTTCTTCCAGCACCTCTTTGTTTTCCTGGCTTTTAATCTTAGGAGGCTCTGGTATTTCAGTGAAGTCAAAGAGCTGCTTCTCAATGCCAAGAGACTCCTTGCTAGTTTTACTAACAGGCTTTGCCTTTGCTGTTGCTTTCGGCTCCAGCTTGGGAGGTTCAGGAACCTCTGCTTCAAGATTATCAAAAGCTGGCTGGAGACCTAGCTGTTTCCTAATATTATCAAGATTAATATTGTCAGGAACATCAGGAGCTGCTTTCGGAGTGATAGTAAGAGGTGAAGGCTCTTGCTGGGGCAATGGTTCGAGCGAGACGTCTCTTTTCTTGCTGAACAGCTTGCTAAAAAGGCCTCCCTTCTTCTCAACAGAAACAACCCTCTCCTCACCAGGCGGTACTGGTGGCAATATGTCGTCAGGCACTTCCTCACCCCTTTTTAACTCTGACTATCTAAAATGCTAATCA